>MDTC01274836.1_pt1 | contig 26642 bp, 27 predicted proteins | sample 811181 | NCBI WGS metagenome assembly MDTC01 (sample SAMN05326644, study PRJNA326480) | marine metagenome | isolation source: seawater | place: Pacific Ocean: North | collected 2011
CATGAGGTTCTCCTTGAGCTTCTCCATAGTCCCTTGGTCGACTGCCTTGAGACGGGCAAAAGCATCAGATCCCTTGGTGATGATAGAGCAGAAGAGGTCGGTGTCATCCTCTACCTGGGAACGGGTCTTCTCGATGACGAAGTCCTTGATCTTGTTGCCGCCCTTCCCCACGAAAGGACCAACATCCTCCTTCGTGATGGTGAGCTTGACGACCTCCTTGACCGGAGGGGTCGGAGTGGGGGACGCCATTGTGGGTTGTGAGTTGTGAGTTGTGAGTTGTGAGTTGTGAGTACTATTTTTGTAGATGCTTCTCTCTACCTACCCAACTTTCAAATTTTGATGGGACCCTCCCACAGTCTCCTCCTTCGTCAAAATTTGAAACTTTGAGAGAGGACCATCTCAACCAAACAACAAGAGCACCTGGAAACTCAGGACTCACAACTCACAACTCAGAACACTCAACTATCCAACGATGGCTGCTCTCGAACTCGCACAGACCACCCTTGCCTCTCCGCAAGTCTCCAAGACCTTTCTCAACCAGCTCGTTGAGAAGGAGTTCCTCACGGAAGAGGCCCGCGATGGAATCCTCGCCGACGAAGATCTATGCCAATTCATCACTACTGGCAAGAAAGCGAGGAAGAAGTCGACAAAGAAACAATCCCCGTCGGATGAAGAACGCAACAAAGAGCAATATGATTCATCACGATGCCCGTGCCGGATCTGGAAGGCAACAAACGGTATCGGTCTCCCGAATGTCCAGTGCTCAAAGAAACTTCCCGGCGGAGAATCTATGTGTAAGATGCATTCTGGGAAAATTGGCGATGGAAAGTGGTGGCTCGGTTTCGTGAATGAAGAACCCCCCGAAGAACCCATGTTCTGTGATCACCTGAAAAATCCCAATAAAGCTCACTGGTGGACGTCCGAAGCCAAAGAGGCAGCAGAATCCAAGAAGAAAGCAGAGAAGGTGAAGAAGAAGAAGGTTGAATCGGAGGAGGAAGATGATGGCGAGGAGGAACCCAAGGAGGTGAAGAAGAAGGTGAAGAAGGTGAAGAAGAAGGTGAAGAAGGAGAAGGTGAAGGAGGAAGAGGAGGAGGAACCCAAGGAGGTGAAGAAGAAGGTGAAGAAGGTGGAGAAGAAGGAACCCGAAGAGGAGGAGGAGGAACCCAAGGAGGTGAAGAAGAAGGTGAAGAAGGAGAAGGTGAAGAAGGAACCTGAAGAAGAAGAGGAAGATGACGGAGCTGGAACTGGTCTTAAGTTTGATCAAGACCTTAGTGAAGACGAATCAGAAGAGAAGGAGTTCGTATTCGAGGGTGTCACTTACAAGAAGACTCCCGAAGGAGAGATCATTGACCATGAATTCAACTACATCGGAGATGATGACGGCGAAGGAGGAATCACTTTCACAGATGACGATGCCCTTGAACGTCACGAAGAAAACAAGGCGTCCCTGTAAATTAAACTAGTTAATCATTAATAAAAGAAAAGAAAAGGAGGTGGACTTTTTTTTTATCTTATCTAACAAAATTTGACTTGATTAGTTAATATAAAAACATGTTTAACTATAATGAATGATATAGGTCTATTTACTATTTGTAATGACATCCTTGATGTAATAAAATCCGATTATTGGAAGATTAAACATAAAACAGTTATCAGTGAATTTACCTCTGAATGGATGAAGAGAAGACCATTCTATATTTTGGCAAGTATGTGTAGGAAAGTTCATGAAGGTAGAGTTTTCTTAAAAGGGACTGACGTAGGTACTCTAATAGGTCGCAACACATCTTATATTAAAAATAATAAGTATATCAATGGATATCAATTACATGATATCAATATTTTTGAATGGGAACCAGTATGTAAACAAGTAAGATATGGTCTAAGTTTTAATCAAAAAACAATACAATTAATCAAAGATATGAAAAAACCTGGTTGGACCTTCAAAGATAAAGTAAAATATCTCATAGATCTTGAAAAACATTAATAAAGATTTATTACTCTTTTATTAACATATTCACCTTTTTTTTATTATATATATATATATGCCACGAAGTAAAAAAAATAACCTTAGTATTATCCCAGAAGATATAGAAGGTGAAAGAAATGATAGTAATTTGGTTTTAAATAAAGGTAAATTAGAAAGATCTAAAAAAACACACCGCAAATCTAATAGAAGTAAAGATAAAAGTGAAAGTGTAGTCGCATCGAGGAATAAATCAAGGAGTAAAAGTAAAGCTAAAAAAGAAAGAAGAAATAAAACAAAAGCAAATACAACTCAGATGAGATTACAAGATGAAGATGAAGATGAAATAGAAGATAGACATCGCCAGAGTTTATTTCAAAAAAATTTGGAAGAGGAACATTTAGAAAAAGAAAGACTACGTTTAGAAGAAGAAAAATTAACTCCGGAAGAAGTTATGCCTGAACAAGTATTACAAAGGATGTTAGCAAGTAATATCCATGGAACCGATATACATAATATTCAAGGTCAAATTGATAAATTGAAAGATTTTAAAACTAAGGATCATAGTCAATTCGATCGTAATAAATATGATATAGGGAAGATTTTTACGAATGCTGATATACCAGGTCATAATGTCATTCCAGATTTTCAATATTTAAATGATGATCAATATACTAAAAAAATGGATTTTTACTCAGCAAAATTCCCTAGTCCGAATGATATTGAATTAGCCAATAAATTTATGGAAAAGAATTTTGAAGCATTATCAGATATGCATAGAAGAGGTTATGAACATTTAATAAAATTGAAAAAACAAAAAGGGGAGTTCAGCGTTGGAGTCTCGGAGCAAATGTGGAGGAACCCTCTGATACCTCCACACATATGGGACCCTGACAAGCAGTTTTCGAAGAGGGGCTTGACGGCGGAGGAACGCGCTGATCAACATAATCGAACTATTCGATTAAAAAAAGAAATACTTAATGAATATGTACATCCCTTTCATATAGATAGTCCATACTATTATGGGACCAAAGATATTAGACCCCCGTATAAAGATATAGATGCTAAGAATTATGAAAATTCTAAAAAAGAATGGGATGAAACATTAGAAGCACTATACGGAGATGATCCAGTTCCCGAATTAATCCCATTAACATTAGAAGAAATGGGTGTTAAACCCGAGCTTGCGAAACCAATAACAGAAGAACAAAAAGAAGAATACAAAAATTATTATTCAGATAAGTTTGATGAGAATGTTTTAGCACATCAAATAAGGTGGGGAGTTGGGGAAGGAGCATTGGAGGGAATTTGGCATGGTCTTCCAGAACTTTTAGAAATTATCAAAGATTACTATGATGGACCCACAATAAAAGGATGTTTAGAAATTAGAAAACAAGGTCTAGATCAAATATCAAAAGGTCTGAATACATATGGATCATTTGCCGATAAACATTTATCATATTGTTCCGATAATACCCTATTAACTGAAGTATATCTTAGAAATTTTGAGAAACTCCCCAATGAATTCATTTTACCAGACCATCATCATTTTAATGCGGTATTAAGTGAGTGTTCCCCGTCTTACAGCGGCCGATATTTACCACCAATACTGAGAACTCAATTAATAAATATTCTTGAAAATTTAGGACTATATAAATACCCTCCAGATTTTAGTAATATACCAGGAAGTATAAATACCGTCTCAATTACTCCTACTAGCTCAGCATACCTTCTAGCCCAAACATTTAAAAGATTAAAAAGAAATGAAACACAAATATTCAATACCAGGGATATGCTTATGATAAATAGTGGTTCCGGAAAAAGGTGGCCAGGCCATATACAAATGGTTATGGAATCAGGTGAAACGGTTTATGAAAAATCAAAACATAAAATCAGTATTCAACCCGGTAATGGTATTGATTTATTAAGATTAGTTCTTGAACTTTTAGAAGAAGCTTACAATTTAATTAAAACAGGGAAAGCAAAAGTGATAGGTAGTGATGGAAAAAAAGTTCCTGATTCGCAAAGTGGCGCAAATGTTATAAAACAAGAAATGTTTGATATTGAAAGAACAAAACGTTATATTATTTTAATATTTATGGGGTTAATTGGACCAAATACCGTTGATAGAATAATGAGTCTTGATACATTTTTTCATGACAGAGGAGCAACAGTATATACTAGTATTGTTAAACATGAAAAAGGAGTACCAGATATTAGCACATACGATGAGAAACTAGGGAAAAATACAGGACCACGTGTTAGAAAGCCCCTAAGTGCGGTAGATTTAGCATTATATAAAAATGAATTAGTTGAACTTGATTGGAAATTAGACTTACTATCCGATATGAAAGATTTACATAATTATTTTATGCAAAAACTAAAAAAACCTTATGAAATAGTTAATTATGGAGATGATTATCCAGATTATTTTAAAAATTATTATAATTATAATTATTAATTTTATTATTTTTTATTTATATATTTAAAAGTTTCATTACTATTATGATAAATGTTCAGATGTTTATCATCATGTTGTAAAAAGAAAAAAATAAAGGAAGTATACGTTTTAAAATTAGAATATGATAATTATTATGTCGGAGAATCTAACGATGTTAAAAGACGAATATGGTTACATGAAAATGGAAATGGATCGGCTTGGACTAAAAAATATAATGTTATAGAACAACAAAATACAATTACAAAAAAACAAAAACATTTATGGGAATTATCAGAAACTTTACAACAAATAGCCTTACACGGTATTAATAATGTAAGAGGATCAATGTTCACCAATCCTAATTTTCTATCAAAACAAGAAAAAATAATGGCTGCTCAATTATTCTGTGAAATGAATAATTTTTGCAGAAAATGTGGAAAACCAGGTCATTTTATAACTTCATGTCATTCAAATGATAAAGCCGAATGGGTTTCCAACTTTGGCGGAGAACTAGAATTTAATAAATCGCCAAGTATTAGAAAATGCCTTAATTGCTCAAAAGACATTACATTATCTCCAAATTATTATAAATATTGTCAAGATTGCTTTAAAAAATAATATTTAGAATAGAATATATATCTAGTCTATACTATATATATATGTCAAATATTTCTGAAGTAAATAACAATTCAAGTGAAGATAGTTTATATAGAGAATTTGCTAGAGAGTTTGGTAGTAGAGCATTAAATGAAATAACATCAGAAGGAAATACAGATGAAATAACAAGGCAACTCATCGATCAAGCTGAAACACAAATGAGAGAACAACAAGAATTACATAGACAAAGAGAATATCAACAAACTATAAATCAACTTGAAGTTAATCTCCCTCATCTAGAAACAATGACATTACACGAACTACAATCTGAGTATAATACATTATGGTTACATTTAAACACTATTTATGATATGTTTGATTTAAGATATTTATTCAAATATTTACTATCTTTACAAAATAATAAAGGAGATACTTTTATAAATGTAAAACGAGATAATTTAGGTTATTTATATACAAATAAATTTAGTATCGATATATTCCTATTATTTGATAATCTTAATGATTTACAAAATAATCAATATCAAAATAGAATACACCATTTATTAAAAGTATTACATAAGAAATTAAAAAAATGGAAATCTATAAATAACCTTAAACATCTTAATAATACAGCTTTACAAATCACAAGAGATTATAACTCTGAATTAGAAGAATCAATAAAAAAACATTTTGATAAAATTAAAACAAAAATAACTCAAAAAAATTATAATAAAACTCCGAATTTTAATGAAACACCACAATTCCTTAAATTTTTAGATACAGTAATCGAAAAAATAGATGATGTAAATACACACCCAGAAAGGATCACCGAAGCATATAGTACATTAATTAACCGCACAGGTCAATCAACACCAGTTCCAAGAAATACAAGAGATACTATACATATAAGGGAAAAATTAACAGAATTATATTTTACTCTATATGATATATTATCTAATGTATATCAACACCTTTTCTTAGAAAATGGTTTAGTAGGTTCAGTTGAAAATCTAAATGAAATGTTTACTAAAAATAATCTTAATTTAGATAATCTATCATTTGTAAATTTAATTATACCTCTATATCTACTTACAAATGGAATTAATACTACATTACTTTTAGATAAAATTACATTTATTAAAGAATATATAGATGATATGGTAGACATGCTTTATCATGAAAAACAAAACTTCCATACTTACATAAATAGAATATCTAATGCTTTTGATAAACCCCAAAGAATGGTCCCGGGCACTGTCCCTATTATAGAAGACCATACGGTTTCATCAAGTTCAGATCAAAGTTCTATTGATGGTTCTTCCCTAAAAAGTGATGAATTATTAAATATCCTTAAGAGTCTTGATGGTGTAGATGAAAAATTAGTTATGGATGAACTCAAAAAAGATACAAAAGAAATAATACCAACAAAAAAAAATAAGAAAACAAAAAAGAAAAAATATATAAAACAAATACCTTCTCAAGTACCAGCATTAGAAATAGATGATTTAGATGCCCCTCCTCCCGGATTAAATCATTTCACAACAAGGACACATGTTAAAGTATATTTAAATAACTATGAAACAAATAAAAAACAACCAGTTGAAGGATATATATTTAAAAATCTTGGAAATAATAATTATGAAGTAGCTATATCTCAAAGCAATTTAAATGCTTTTAGAGAAATTAACTTTGAAGATATTATCCAAGCAAGCACTAAAAATAAAATAAGATGGAATAAAAATTATCACCTTTTTGATGAAAATAATGAATGGAATATATTCTCTAATATATATGATACATTAGACAATTATCAATATTTTAGTAATATGGATTCAGATGTCCATAAAGAATTATCTTTGAAAGCAGGTGATAAAATCTCATTTACCTCGAATCAAACATGGTGGATCGATCCATCTTCATATGATAAAGATAATTTTTCATTAGAAATTAATCCCAATTATCCATTAGTTATTGGAACAGTCGCCCAAGATGTTGATTCAAGTGATCTTTTTTTTGCCATACAAAATAGAAGTGAATTACCAAAAGTTAGGATAAAAATTGATTCATTAATAGTAAAAAGAAATCGTCATCAAATTTTTGTCTCTAAAGGAGAATTAAACGAAGCTGAAACTAGAAGATTTAGACAAAGGAATCAAAATACTGTCGAACAAAGAGGATATGAAATGGGTCAAGTAATCGGAGAAGAACTAAGGAATCAAACTGGGATTGATCCTATATTATCAGATTTACTTACAAGAAATAGAATAGAACCACAATTAAATCAACAAGAAATGGAAAATCTAGAAAGGATAATGGAAGGAGGTAAAACTCCTAAAAAGAAGAAAAGGAAGAAAAAGAAGAAAAGGAAGAAAACAAGGAAGAAAACTAGGAAGAAGAAGCATAATTAGTTAGTATTTCATGTTGTTCCCGTTTGACTATCATATAACTTAAAATAGTTAAATAATTATTTTTACATTTCATTTCTTTTTCTCTTTCATGATTTTTATAAAGTAATGATTTACCAATAATAAGTTTTTTATAAGGTACTACCTCCATTTTTTTATAAGGTACTATCTCCATTGTTTAATAATATAATTATAAAAAAAATCAAATTTATAATTAACGTCTTCTAGTATTTCTTATTTTCATTGTTCTCTTTTTCTTTCGTTTTGTTCTTTTTTTTCCTAGTTTATTATATTTATCCCAAATAGTTTTATCGATTTTTCTCGCAGGACCATTCATAATTACAGATGCTAATCTTGCTTGAGCCCAACTTTCATGGGTTTGATTCGGTCGAGAACCACTACTATAATATGCACCTCTTCCTTTATCTATTATCTTATCCGCGCCAGTTTTAGTGATAATATTTTTATGTAAATACTTTTTATCTGTTATTTTATGACCATACTTTTTCTCATACTTTTCAACCCATTTTGAACGTTTTGTTTTAAACCGTGTTTTAGGTCTATCTTTATTCTCAAATATAGAACGTATCTGCTTCTTTTTTTCCTCTCCTTTTAAACCCCGTATATATTTATAAGGTATATTACGTGTTTCACCTTTATAAGATACTTTAACCATTATATATTTCTATTATATTTTAATTTAAACGTTAAATTTGAATAATATTATATATTTATTATAATACCTATGGCAGAATATATATGTCCTTACTGCCAAAAACTATGGAAATATAAAAATGCTTTTACAAAACATACTCTAAAATGTAAAATGAAAGAAGTTATTGAACAATCTGAACAGGATAATATAATAAATGGACCAGAACCAGGACCAGAACCAGAACCAGAACCAGAACCAGATGATTTAGAATCAATTATTAAAAAACACAATGATATGTCTATTAAACGCAATGGTTCAATTTTAAGTTTTAATGGAGATTCTTCATCTATTCTTGATAACATCTCAGATAAATCAATACAAACAATATGTATTGATCCCCCTTATAATATTAAAAAAGATAAATGGGATAATATAGAAAATTATGAAGAATGGCTCATAAATATTATTTGTAAACTAGAAAATAAACTAAAAGATAATGGTTCATTCTTCATGTTTCATAATGAAATGGAAGTTATTGCTTCATTAATGATGAAAATTAAAGAAAAAACTGATCTCAAATTTATCCAAATGATAACATGGAATAAAAGGTTTGAAGGATCTCCCAAATATGGTTACATGAATGGATATGTTGTTAAAGAAGAAATGCATATGTGGAATAAAATGTGCGAATATATACTCTTTTACACTAAAGATAATACATGGAAATTTAAAAAATATAGAGAAGAAGCAGGGGTAACAAGTAAGACAATCGCCCTTGAAGTCCCCAGCAAAACCGGGGGTCTAACAGGCTGGTACGGCAATCTAGAAACTGGATTAAACTTCCCAACAAAAGAAAGGATGAAACCTATCACCAAACATATTGGTCTAAAATATGATGATGTTGTTCCTAAATTTAGAAATCAAAAAACACATCATAGTGTATGGAATTATGATATGGCAAAAAGATCAAAAGTACATATGACACCAAAACCAATTGAACTCCTGGAAAATATCATTAAACATACTACAGATAAAGGTGATATTCTATTAGATTGCTTTGCTGGAACAGGTTCTTTAGGACTAGCGTGTAATAATACCGGGAGAAAATGTATTCTTATTGAGAAAGAAAAAAATTATTATGATTTTATTAATGATTCTCTTGATGTAAATATTGAATTATGATTTAGATTTTTTAAAACGCGTATTAAAATCTTCCACATCATCTATTTTTTTTGTTATATCTTCTATACTCTTACATCCTTGGAAGTGAGGATGGTTTAAAATAGTTCGTATAGAGTCTAAACAACTTGATTTTTTCTTATTTAGATATGTATCCAATATAAGGTTTACAGGCGATAAATATGAAAACTTTTCACCACTATCCTTTATAATTGTAAACCTTCTTATTATATAACACCTCACTAAAAATGAAGATATGGCCTCTCCTATTAGATTATCTCGTTTTAATGGATCATAAATAATATTTATGCCATTTGGTAGGATGTCCGTAAGTTCCTTAAATTCATAATTTAATAAACTTATTATAGATATTACCCCTTGAAGCCATTCTCCCCTCCCACCATCTTCTAAACAATATAATGCCCCATAATTTTCCTCTTTATTATATTCTTCATAATCTTCGTATTCTTCATAATCTTCATCACTTGAGTTCATATAAATATAAATATTAATTATAATATAAAATATAATTTTTCAAATTTTAACATGGTGGAGGGAACTGAGAAAGTATAGTCCGTAATACATTCAACCACTCCTCTTCAATAAAACTATATTCTCCGATTATTCTATTCCCTTCCCTAGTCATCATTACTAAATTAGTTCCATAAATAGTATAACATTCATTACAACGAGAAGATATATGCCCCATTTGAATATCATATTTATCAATGATAGTTCTATTGTCTCGTGTAATGTCTGCCACATTACTAATTTCTAATTCTTTATGAATAATAGGACAGATTGTATTACCATGTTCATTAAAGACCTTTCTATTATATGTATTAAAATAATAAATCAGGAAGTTCTTATGATTAATCATAGAATTATTAGTGTGATAACATTTATATGTTTCTGAATTATAATTAATAAATTCACTCATTTTATCAACATTCATAGTATATGCCATCCAATCAATAAGAGCAGTTGCCATCATAAATGGTGTTGTCTGTTCCTTAAGAGGTATAGCACATTTTAACTTATTTCCCTGTGGTTGACGTATGCTTCTTTCTTGTTTATTTGTCAATGCGATAGGAAATAAACGAGTTGCTCTATTTTTAAAAACATAATCATCTGCGCCAGGAGTACTAAAGATAGATGTATCCGTCTTTCCATCAATTTTCTTAGTCAAAGCACTTTGAATAAACACTTTCGGAAAACAGCTACATCTTCCAACATGACCCTTAGGAAGAACACATAACTTTTTCCGGACCTTGGACCGTACTTCCTCCAAACTATTTGTAATATAAGGTTTAATATTACTATATGCCGCATTCACCACCGAAGGCGTTACAGTCCTCCCCGTCTCTTTTAAACAGAAATTATCCTTATAATGTTTTCCAATTTCACTCTCTTCAAACTTTTTAGCAAAATCCTGACATTGTTGATATTCATCACCATAAATATTCATGGTGTAAATTTGGTTATTATTATAAAAATATCTATAATTTCAAATTTAAAGTTTTATTACTATTAATATAGTAAGTATAAAATGGAAGATCTTGGTGTAATTGAACAGGAATGTGATCATATCGATTTTGATGTTGAAGAAACAGGGAAAATAATTGTTGAAGAAAAAGTAGAAAAAGTAGAAAAAGTAGAAAAAGTAGAAAAAGTAGAAAAAAAAAAGAATAATAAAAATTATCCTCAAAGATGTAAATTTATTAAAAAAAATGGTCAACAATGCCGTCAAAGAGGTAAGCCAAATCAATCTGGAGGACCAATTATTAATGGATATTGTAATTATCATAGACAAAATCCATAGTAAATGTAAAATTTGAATATTTAATTTATATCGTATTAACAATAAGATGAGTTCATCTATATATAAGATTAATAAGCCCAAATATAGAGATAAATTAGCATCTTTTGATTATGATTGGACAATAGTAAATCCCAAAGAAGGAAAAACATTACCCATAAACGTTAATGATTGGGAATGGTACCATCCATCCGTCCCTGATAAAATAAAAGAATACTATGATAATGGTCATATGATAGTAATTTTTACAAATCAATCTAAAGAATGGAAACATAAACAAATAAGAATAGTAAGTAGAGCACTCAAAATTCCAATATTTACAGTTATAGCATCAAAACCAAACTATAAACCTAAAACAAACATGTTTGATGTTCTATTCAAAAACAATACAATTAATAAATCAGAATCGTTCTTCGTAGGGGATGCTCTAGGTAGAAAAATAGACTTTTCTGATTCTGATAAAGTTTTTGCCGATAATATTGGTATAAAATGTTACAGTCCAGAAGAAATATTCTTTAAAGAAGAAAAAATAATTATACCCAATATTCTAGATAAATATTTTATTTATAATGAATCTAGTCCAGAAATTATTATCATGGTCGGTTATCCAGGATCAGGTAAAAGTACAATTGCTAATTATATTTGTAACTCAGATAATTATGTTTCCATTAATAGTGATGATTATAAAACAACTCCCAAAATGCTAAAAAAAGCAAAGGATTATCTATTAAATAAATCATCCATCATTTTTGATGCAACAAACTCATCAATAAAAAAAAGAAATGAATATATTACATTCGCTAAAAAGAATAATTATTATAATATCAAATGTATTCATGTATCGACCCCCCTAAGTGTATCATTTAAAAGAAACAGACTACGTAAAGAAGAAAAACAAGTTCCAAAAATAGCATACTCAGTATATACAAAACATTATCAAGAACCCTCGTCAGATGAAGGTTTCCAATTAATTAAAATTTGAATGGCTTATTACGTTTATTATATTTTCAATGATCAGTCATATTTATATATTTATTCTTGAAGCTTTCATATGTTTTTACTCTTTACTCTTCTGGAATAAATTTATAAATGAAACAGGTTTTATTCTTGATAACCTAGAACAAATAAAATTAATGATGTATAATATTATACTCTTTATTTTCCACCTTTCAATATTATCAATATCAATTTATATATTAATTATGATGGTCTATGGAATAGAAACAGAATTAATTAATTATATACAAATAGTATGTTTCTTAGTCGCCCTTGATTTTATCTTTGGTGGAGGTATTAAAAGGGATTCTGTAAACTAAATTTTGTTTAAACATTTCTCAATTAATAGTATAGGGATAAAATATATCAACGCATTCATATTTGTCATTATACACCCAATCAATACACCATAGATAATAATATTATTATATCTATTCACATATTTTTTATCAATATAATGTCTTACTATAAACCATATTGCTAATAAATATCCCACTATATTTCCAAGTGAACATATATGATTTTCTTTTTCAGAATGATCTATAAAATCAATTTTTTTAGTAAACACATCAAAAGGATGTGATAAATACTTCTCAGTCTTAAAATAATTAAACATGTAAATTATATAAATACTTTCAATTAAAGATAGAATTACCATAATTATAATATATATTATATTATATATGAGAATTGGTTTCATTGTTGGAAAAGATGATGAAATATACGATGATGATTACTTGTATAATATGACTCCAAAAAAATACTTACAATATGGAGAATTAAATACTGATGTTGCTATTGCTATGACTATTAAAACTGGATACCCCGATATAACTGTTGATATTATTCTTCCTAAAGAGATATCTCTTGAAAGGTTAAAAAAAAATAAAGTTAATTTTATTCTTGGTTATGATTGTATTAATCAAATCGTAGAAGACCCTTATGTCAAAAAATTTTCAGGTAAATCCGGTCATAATAAATTAAAAAATATCTACTCAAATAAATCAGCAAAAGTATTCCCTCCAATCGAATTCCTTGATTTTATATGGAGTAAAGATAAATACCTAACCAAATTTAATCAAAAGAAAATACCCATTACAAAAACTATAACAGCTCAATCGAAAACCATCAATGTTAATAAAATAATGGGATCAGTTCAAAGGAATAATTGGAAAGAATTTATCATAAAACCAGTTGGAGGAACTATCGCAATTGGAGTTGAAAGATTCAAATTGTCAGAATGTCTAAAAGATCCTCTAATCATCCAAAATTATTTTAATGAATATAAAGCTCAATATGACAAATTCCTCATCCAAGAACTTATTAAAGGTTTCACAAAACAAGGTGAAATTAAAATGTACTGGATCAATGGTGAATATTCATATGCAGTAAATATCATTGATGGTGGATCTTATGATAATTACCATGTCCTTAATGTTAAAAATAAAAAAGTCCTCGATGAATGCAAAAAAATAGGAAAAAATACTCTTAATGCTCTACCAAAAATAAAAGTTGGAAAAAAAAATATTGTTCCCGCTCTAGTTAGAACCGACTTTACATGTTGTCTAAATAATAAAACCCCCTCGCCATCAAATTATTTCCTTAATGAAGTTGAACATCAAGATGCTGGTTCATATGTAAATAATGAAAATATAACTTATCCTTATGTTCAAGTTATGGCAGACACGTTTGTTAAAAAAGCACATGAACTCGTTGAAGCGGGTTTTTAAATGATCAATTTTAACTCCCGTGTTAAAAATATTCTATCATCAAATAAATCATGCATATCAATATTAATAATCACTTTATAATAATATATTTTATTAGTTATTATACATTTTTCTATAATATTAGGTTTCCTCCAATTATTAATATCAACATTAATAATATCTTCATACGTATTTTCTCTTTCTAAATTCCAAATATATAAAGGTTCCTCCATAATAATCGATTTGTGTATAATTTCCCATTCTGTTCGACTTTTCGCAGTACTTTTCCACCACTTAGATTTAAAACATTCATTTAACCCCGTTGTCCGTCGTAAACAATCATATACATTACTATTATAAGGTTCTAATCCCAATATTTTATGATTCTTATAATAATATAAATATTGAGGAACATTACTATCATCATTATTTATTGATGCTTTATACCTTAATTGAATATCACAGTTTAACCAATTATAAAAGTCTCGTTCTATATAATCATCCCGTATTTCTTGTAATATTCCTTCATTCTTTATATTTATAATTTTTTTAACAATCTCTTCAAAACCATCGAATTTTATTCGTAATAATAAATATATCTCGTAATCTTCTTTTTTTTGTAAATTTAATTTCATACCAATTATTATTAACAATTATTCTTTAAACAAAAAAAAAAATATATATACTTAATAAATAACAATGGACGGAGGTGGATTATCAAACGTTTTTGCTAACCTTTTTGTAAAAAATCCCCAAAAAAATTCATTTATAGTAATGGTTGTATCTATTATTCTTAAAACTATTATAGTTATGGTCACCTATAATAAAATATGGCCAAGATTAGTAGAAAATACCGGTCAAGATACCTCTAAATTCAAACCATTAACATTCTTCGAAGCATTCTTATTTGTAATCTTATTCATGTTTTTATAAATTAAAATTTGAATTCAATTTGCTTTTAATTATAACCTTATTCTTATATTTAAACACTATGTCTGATATTGAAGATCTAGTGTCTAACTCAAAAAACATCCTATTTCTAAAAGAACTCGTTAATTATGATTTTAACTCAGAAAAAGACTTTCTTAAAAAATATAATAAAGTAAGGTCAAACCTACGTATTTGCCCAAGTAAACCCGTTCTCAGAAAAATATACAACCAATTAATCATTGATAATGAAATTGAAAGGAATCCATCGTTCCTTAAATACTCCCTTAAAAAGAAAGCAAGATCTTCTTCAGGTGTATCAGTTATAACGGTCCTCACAAGTCCAACACCAGAATACACTGACAAAGATGGTAATAAAGTAAAACAATCATTCAGTTGTGGTCATAGTTGCGCATACTGTCCAAATGAACCAGAAATTAAACTGAATCTAATTGTTAAAGATATTAGTCCAACAGGAAAACAAGTTAAAGTTTTCACTAAAGATGATATCCACCTAATCCGTGTCCTTTCATATATTATTCATAATAATAATATTCATGAAGTAGAACAATGTTCTCATTTTAAAGATACAAACTTTATCTTCCAGCTCTATAATAAAATAGATACTCTTAAAGTTGGAGATAATATAATTGGTGTTAAAATTGAACAACCAAGAAGCTATCTATCCAGTGAACCAGCCGTTTTAAGAGCCAATAGAAACAAATTTGACCCAATACTTCAAATGTATGATAGAACAGATGCCCTCATTAATTGTGGTCATGAAGTTGATAAAATTGAAGTTCTTGTTCTCGGAGGAACATGGGACCATTATCCACTAGAATATCAAAATGAATTCATTAGAGACATCTACTACAGTGTAAATACCCTTGATCATAGAGGTGTTCCAAAATCATCTCTAAAAGAAGAAATAGAAATCAATCAATATTCGTCTAAAAGACTAATTGGTCTAACACTTGAAACAAGACCAGATTGTATCAATCTAAGACAAATTAAGAAGCTTAGAGAATTTAATGTTACTCGCCTTCAAATTGGAGTTCAACATATTGATGATGATATTCTCGAAAAAATAGAAAGAGGATGCTTTACAACCGATACCATTAAAGGAAACTACCTATGGAAACAAAATGGAGGGAAAGTTGACTGGCACCTCATGCCAGATCTTCCAGGTAGTTCGATTCAAAAAGATATCAATATGTTTGAAAAAATTTTTGGAGTTAATCGTATTGATGAAATATCTAAAAACTACTTCAAATATGAACTAACTCATCCAGAACTCCAAGCAGATCAACTTAAAATTTACCCGTGTTCTGTTGTTGACTGGACAAAAATTAAAGAATGGTACGAAAATGGTTCCTATAAACCCTATTCCGAAAATGAAGAAGATCTTATTAAAGTTATTGCTTTCATAAAAAATAACATATTCCCATGGATCCGCCTTAACAGAATTATTAGAGATATTCCCAATCTAAATATCATCGGTGGAAATGAAAATGTTAACCTTCGTCAAACCCTTCTAGCACGTAAAGATATCAATTGTCAGTGTATCAGATGTCGTGAAGTTAAAGATAGAACACAAGATATACATAAAGCAGAACTTTTCATTCGAGAATACAATGGTGTAAACTCAAGGGAATTCTTTATCAGTTATGAAAGTCCCGATCAACAAATCCTTTATGGATTCCTTAGACTCAGACTTAATGATTCTAATGATGATCTCATCTATAAAGATCTTTATGGTTGTGCTCTCATTAGAGAACTCCACGTCTATGGGATAATCGTAAAACACGATATAAAAAACGATACACTCGTTCAACATCAAGGTTTTGGTAAAAAACTTCTTGAAATAGCAGAAAATATTTCATATGATAATAACTACGATAAAATTGCTATCATTTCAGGGGTAGGTGTAAGGGAATATTATGAAAATAGAGGGTATACTCTTCTAAATAATTATATGATTAAAGAATTCAAAATAACAAAAAATTTCCCTATCTTTGAATATACTATTCTATCTACTATCCTAGTTATAATCATTAGTATCGTTTATGATATTTACTACCTCTAGATATGTGGCATTGGAGAAGGTGTAATGTCCGTTGTCCAAGGCCAACCCGAATAAATATTTCTCTTGTCATCGACCCAATTCCTTCGAAGTACATCATAATTTTCCCAAGTGGCATCACACGGATTATAAAGATATTCTTCTTCAGCTTGATTTACCATAGAATGACCCGTCGGACAAAGGACACACTCCACATCATTCAAACCATAGTTCGGATTTTCATTAGTGAATGGACGGAATGAACACATCGTTTCGCCATTATAAGATGTATCACCATAAATAAAATCCTTACTCCAATCAAAATTAAATTCCCATTCCTTATCCTGTCCATTATAAAAGAACATTGCCGGTCCAGTAAATCCTCGATAAGTTTCTCCATCCTTAACATATATGTAGTCTCTCTCTTTTCCAGTCTCAATTTCATCAATCTTAGACCAAATAAGGTCCCACCTCATAACAGGTTCCAACCAATGAGGAGGTGGAAAGAACGAAAATTGTCCCCCCCTCTTATCAGAATGAATAAGTGAACTACCCGACCACTGCCATTGAAGTTCATTCTTCTTCATGATTCCATGATCATTCTTTTCAATAAGTTCCATAAATTTATCTCCCTGTGAAGATCCCTTAGACACCTGAATATCTGTCTTAGGCTTTGAATCCCTCTTATTTTTTGATGGTCGGCGCTCCTTAGATTCCTTAAAAGTCATTGGACCAATCTTCATTTTTTTCAATCGTTTTGACCACTTCTCACCTTCATACCCATCATCCATAATTGGATTGTATGCCATTTCACGAGCATTAATCATAGTACTTTCCCCCTCTCTATCGTCAGAAAAACGGTTACTAAGAGCCTCGACCATATCCTCATTCTGAAAAATAACATGTAGAGGGACATCATTGATCACAGCATCTGCCCATGTCCCACGATTATTAAGGAATCCTTCCTTTTCCCCAACATCCTTCTTGTGGACAGGAAACCCATCCTTAAAATTGAAATTCTCAGAATCGCAGAAAGTCATTTTTAGACTTTCATCTCTTTCTTCTTTAAGGGATTTCCTTCAAAAACTTATCAAATTTTGATTTAAGGGATTATCATACAACTAATATATGAATGATATTAAAACATGTCATATATGTCTTGAAGATAAAGACTATGAAGAAGAATTATTATTAAAAACATGTTGTCAAGCTTTCATCTGCAATGATTGCTGGACAAACTTACTACAAAATGATAATATTAATCAATGTCCCACATGCTCCATATTAATAACTATACCAGAAGAACCTCCGGAACAAGGACAATTGATTAGTCAAAATAACATATATAATTATTGTAAATCATTATTTCATAGATTCTCAATATTAGTTAAATGGTCATTAATAGGATATACGATGACCAGTCTTTTTATGTTTATACTATACCGCAATCTTGATGACTATTTTGATATAATGTATACTCTCAATAATATAATTTACTTTTGGCCAATTAACCTCTTCCTAGGTTACCTCATAACCACCATGTATGAATATTACAATAATATGACCTGTCAAATATGGTATAATAACTAAACACTCTTAGGACTAAATGAAATACCACAACCACAACTCGTCATTATATCTTTATTTATCTCAAAATTAAATTTACTCTCATACTGACCCTTACTATAATCCTCCAACATATAATCTATAGTTGTTCCCAATAAAAACATCTCACTCATAGGATCAACATACACCTTTGTTCCATTATCCTCCATTACTGTATGGTACTTATTTTTAACTATCTTATCATATAATTCTTTCTCTAATAAATCTAACTCAAAATTAAAACCATTACATCCCCCACTAGAGGTAGAATATACAAATCCATACTCATTCTTAGATTTAGTTATAATATCACGTATCTTACCCCATGCATTTTGTGTTATCCTTATACTAGTCATTATATATTATACCTATTTTATTCTTTTAAACATATTTATTTAAAAAAACATACAATAGTGTTACTCATAAAGGATAGTAATTACACTATTCTATAACCACCGCCACTCATAATTTCTTGAAACCTTTTTTCATTAAATTCATCTTCATAATCTAATTGATCATAATCGTCCCATGATATTCTAAATTGTACAATTCTACGTTCCTTTCCAGGCATATTACCAGTCACCCAATTCCAGAAAGTAGTCGGTGGGGTTCGATGAAATACTTTATTATTATCAAATATTAATGCTATATATTCACTTTTCTCTACATCAAAATCTATAAATTTTGCTAAATCATATTTCGCAAAACTGCTTTTAACAAATCGATTTGCTTTATTACCATCAACTTCTGTTGCCACTTCAGTCCAAGTTGTATCATAATCTTCATCTCTATCAAATAACATAATTCTATAATCATGATCAGCAGAGGCAGAGCCGAATTCTGCCAAAGCATCTATATCCTGATGCAAAGTAGGACGAGGCGGAAGTGTCCTTGGAGCATTAGTACTAATTCCCGAAAATTGTATATGTTCTGGTATTCCTATTCCAGCCATTGATAATATTTTAGGCATAAATTTTTCTAACAGAATATTTATATCACCTTGAGGAGTTTCAGACATCTGGAGATTATGTTTAGGTCTCCAATCCTTCCTTATTTGTTTAGCATATTCGCGTGTTCCGTAATAGCCAGTTAAATCGCGACGGGCCGGGAGAATATCTGCTATGTGATCCCTTTCCATTTTTGTTTCTCCAAATTTATGAGTTTGAAAGTTTGGCTCACGATCATGAATATCAGTAAAATATGGATTTATATCATCAATCTGTAAATTATCATTTAATCTCAAATTATAGGATGTAACGGAATCACCAATGAGAGGTGATTTGATTATCTCCTGCTCTCTCAAAAATTTCCACGGAGTAGAGTGAGCACCATCTAATATTTGATGTATCCTTGAATCATATTCAATTAAACCAACGCCTAATTTCTCTGCTATATCTAATCCATCCTCATTTATAGTCATATAATCGTTAATTGTTTTACCATGGTCAAATATACCACTAATATATATCATTGCTATAAATACCATTAATATTACCGTTATATAAGTTTTCTGAGAATCCTCTTTACTTTTATGCTGCTTATAATACTTATCGGTTTTTGCCATCATATCATCATAAGAAGGTACATGATCATCCGTCCAATGACCCCTTGAAGGTGAAGGTGACCTAGTATGTATTCTACTTTTACCTCCACCCTCCCTCCGTCTCCCTCTTCTCCTACCCCTTCCACGTACTCGTCCAGATCTTCCTCTACTCCGTTTATCACTTCTTCTTTTACTTCTACTTTTACTTCTTCTTTTACTTCTTATATTAGATCTCGTCATGCTCCGACGTCTTCTAGTCCTCCTTCGTTCCATATATATAATATATTATAAATTATTTTACCTCAACCTTCTTAATAACACCCACAGCAACAGTCTGCCTCATATCACGAACAGCAAATCTACCCAAAGGAGGATATTCGGTAAATGTCTCAACACACATCGGCTTCGTTGGCTCCATTTTAACAATTGAAGCATCACCATTCTTTATAGATTTATGATTTCTTCAATTACCATAAAAATCATGGTTTTTTTGTAATTCTCTTGTTATTTCATTACCCAATGTAAATAACTCTAAGAAACCTAGAAATACAGATAATACATGTTCCCTAATTTGATCCTTGCTTCTCCGCCCATGACCCTTCGGCATCATACCAGACCGCCATGAAATATAATTGTAATAATAATCATATACTAATTGTAATATATCCAAATATAACTCGTGAATTATTACCTTATTACTTCTTAAAATTTTTAGTAAATCACCCATACTCATTTCCATCTCAAATTCAGGAATCCGTTTCGTAAATACATCGACCACAGCATCAACTAAACATTCCCCTTCATCCAATATACCAAGTAATTCTATCCCCTCCATAAGATACTCATATACTTCTCGATTAAAAAATAATCCCCAACCCCCATCATTCATATATTCATCTAAAGCATCCATACTACGAATGGATTTAATAATACCATCATATGGTATTACAGGCCAAGCATCTCTACATGCGGCCACTCTTCCAGATTGTTTCCCACCCAAATAACAAGATCGAGGGAATAAAGTACACACCTGTTTTAAACTATTACAATCATTCGCAGTCATTTTTTCTTTCTTTTCATCATAAGGAACAGTTCTAACTCCACCCATCCTACTAATATTATCCTCCACTTCAGGAGGCATCCAAACATTTACATCCGTTCCCAGCCGTAAATCATCTAACTCCTCAATACCTCCTAAAAATTCTTCTTTTAACCTTCTTGTCTCTGAAGAATCAATACTAGGTAATACATTTTCTCCATGTGTTCTTTTTCTCTCCATTATATAATATAATATATTATTATCATAACCATTTGCTTAAATTTTTGAATTACTCTTATCCAATATTTATAATTAAACACAAAATGGGAATGAATGAAATTATGACAGAAGATAAAAAATAAAATCCAAAAAAAAAATTAAAAGATAGTAGTACTAAGGGGAAGTGATGATAAGGGTAGTAAAGTTGTGATCGTTTGTTGTACCATTATGTAGTTACAAAATACATATTATTTAAATTTGATTAATTAATATTTATTAATTTATAAAATCAAATCAAATAATAATGGAAGTTGTTGAAGGAGGAACTATCCTCTCAAATAAAGATTACTATGAATTAGAATATATTAATTTCATGATTGAAGTCCTTAAACCTTTCATTGAATTTCAAAGGGTTTCGAGTCGCGGCTGCTCTGTCGGATCAGTTGACCAAATAAGAATATACTTTAAAAAATCAGGTATAATTAATGAAATGATTGATAAAAAACAGTTTATTCATTTTATTCAAATCACTTTTCCCGAAAAAATAAAAGAAGAAATAAATAATGTAGAATATTCTAAATCACGAATAAAACTATATAATGCTGAAAAAAGAATTTTTAAAGCATTCTTAGAGATGGATCGAAATAATTTCAAAAATGAATATGTACTGCAAAGTGATAAAAACGATTCAACAATCGCTACAAAATTTCTAAATTCAAATTACGTGGAAATTGATAAATATAGAACATATTATGGAATTGGAATTCCAACTAATGACCAGGTTGAGGGTTGTTCCGCGCTGCCTCAGGCTGAAAAAAAAAGTACTCTTAAAAATAAACTAACTTACTTTAATAAACTCCTTACTTTTAATTTTCATAAACATAAACAAATTGAAGATGTTCTCAGATTTATCAATTCCCTCGATTATGTTATTTAAAAATTTGATTTAAAAATTAAATTAATACTATAGTATATTAAATAATGACACAATATAGAGTTGAATGGAAATGTTTTACATCTGGCACTCAAAGTCACGGGGATTGGCATAATTCAAAAGAATTTATTCAAGAATGGGTAAATCATGAAAATCAAAAATGGAAAGATAAAATTAATCATTGGGTCGGTGTAAAATAAATCACTATCTTTCACGTAACCATAAATTAAATGCCCATTTTTCACCCTTTATTACAGGTAATCCAGCATGCATAGTCTCTCTGTGGATCTCCCCATTACTATGTAAATTATGAAATACTACCATTCTCCCTTTTTTAGCTTTAATCTTAATTGTTCCATCATATTTTTTTATTTTACTAAATCCAGTCTCACCCCCCTCTTCAACATCATTCAAATATACTAATACAGTTAATAACCGATTTCCTCTCTCTTTACAATATTTTTCATATTTTTCTTTCTCATGTTTATCATATCCATCATAATGATATTTATATTCTTCCCCAACACCATAATGAATCATCTGAAACTTCTCAAAATGTTTATAATCACACTCCAATAAATCTGCGATTTTATTACATAAAGCAAGACTTTCAGGATACTTATCATGATCCATCCAATATGACTTATTTGTTCTTCCTTTATATTTACTCTCGTATTTATCTTTCTGAGAATCTATATAAGATACTCCCGCATTACTCATTTTACCTATTGATTTACTTATCATAAAATCACACTCTTCAGGTGTTAAGAAATTATCAATATAACAAATATACGGATCATCAGAAACCATCGTTAATTTACTCATTTTATTATCATATATATTATTTTAATCTATATCTAAACGATTTATTATATAAAAATAATTATCATTTATATATATAGAATGAAAACTTGTTATTATTATCAAACTTTTGTAGGTCTAGAAAAAATATTAAATGATCCAGAATGTACAGATGTTATTATTGTATCGTCAATTCATTTTGATAAAGATGAAAAAACAGGTAAAACAAATATTTACCTAAATGATAATACCCCAGATAATAAAATTTTTGATAATCTATGGAAAGAAACAAAAGAAGCATCGGATAAAGGTATCACAATAACTCTTATGGTTGGAGGCGCTGGTGGAGCATATGGTCCATTTTTTAATGATTATCAAAATTGTTATTCCCAACTTATTAACCTTATCAAATCAAAACCATGGATCAAAGGCATTGATCTAGATATCGAAGAATCTGTAAAACTTTCAGATGTTCAAAAACTTATTGAAAATATTAATACAGATCTATCAAATAATTTTATCATAACTATGGCTCCCGTCGGTAGTTCCCTAATTAATGATGACCCAGGAATGGGTTCATTTTCTTATAAAAAACTATACAATACCCACGGAATATATATTGATTGGTTCAACACCCAATGCTATAACGACTCTTTCTCATTTGATACTTTCAATTCAATTGTAAAAAATGGTTATCCACCAAATAAAATAGTAATGGGTATGATGTCAGGTGATTTTAATAATACAACATTTAAAAATGCTCTCAATGAAGTCCATAAAATCAAAACAAAATATCCTATGTTTAAAGGGGTTTTTGATTGGGAATATTTAGATGCTCCACCCGTTAAAAATGATCCTTCACAATGGGCTAAAAAATTTAAATCTCTTGAACCATCTCTCGAATTAATTCCTGTAAATAAAGAAAATGCCCTTAATACCCTTAAAATTTATGCTAAGATTAATGGTATCAGTCCTAGAAGATTTAAAGACATTTACATTGATATGATTACAGATGGTTATACATTTGTTAATATTACAAAAGAACAAAGACAACTCCTATTAGTAGAATTAAGACTATCTATGCAAGATATGTATCCTGTAAATACATCTAAATTAAATGGTTCGGCTAATAAATGTCATGATGAAACTGATAAATTAATAGATACTTTATTATGCTCGCCAAGAAGGTCCAGTTCAATGGAAGATCTATTTAGTCATTGGGAAATAATAGATAAAGAAAATTAAATCTAGTATATAGTATAATATAATATAATATGGCAACCATTTTTAAATGTTCTTTAGATGGTATACGTAAAATCTTAGGTCATTTAGGTCAAGATTATTTCCACGATTTTGGAGCTACTAGAGCAGAAAGACATTATGCTTTTAAAGACGCTGTATTTCATCAAAGGGGGGGATCAGTTCAGTCGGGCGACGTGGATGACGATGACTATACTATACTAGAAATTGAAATAGCAAAACTTAAGGGTGAATATAAATTATCCATAGCCGATATATTTAAACGGGGTGATGGGGTGGAGGCGGAGAGCGGCGCGGCAGCGGACGACGGTGCTGCAGCGGCGGCGGCGGCGAAGGAAGCGGCGGCAGCCGCGGAGGCCGCGACCGCCAAGGAGGAGGAGGAGGCCCGAGAGGCGGAGAAGAAGGCGAAAGCTTCGGGGGAGGAAGGCGCGAAGCCGATGGACACGGACGGGTCGGAGAAGAAGGAGGAGGAGGAGCCCTCCGAGCCGGAGACCACTGCCGTGTCCATCGGCGATGGCGTCATCACCCAACAAGAGTTCCGCTCTGCGCCGCCCGGCGCGCTTGGCCGGAGGCAGCATTCCGCCCTGTTTCCTGCGCCGGCAGAGCCTTATGATGGAGGCGCAGGCGCAGGCTCGGACCTCGTCCCGCCGATGACCACGGCGGAGCGAAGGGGCGCGCGGTGGCTGGCGGACAGGTGGGAGATGGTGTTGAAGGGGAAGGAGAAGGAGGCGCGGAAGAGACAAAAGACAGCCGACCGCTCCGACGCACTGGGAGCCGCCGCCGCCGCCCGCCTAGCTCAAGCTCAAGCTGATCATCTTAAAAATTTGAGGAGGAGATGGGTGGCGGCGGCGGCGGAGGCGGACGAGCTGAAGCGGAAGCGGGACGACATGGAGCGACGGCACGCGGAGGAGCGCGCGGCGCTGGAGAGTGAGGAAGCGGAGATGGAGGAGGAGGAGATGGAGGGGGCGGAGATGGAGGAGGCGGATGACATACTCGAAGAGCGGATTCGGAAGAGGAAACTTGAGGGTAGCATTTGGCCATGGGAAGGGGTGATCGCACCACTGCTGCCCAGTGAGGAAAACCAGATTGCCGACCGCAGCGTGCGCCATGCCGCCGGCCTCGCCGCCATTCGGCGCGCCGCGTCACCGGAGCCTGACGACCCGGCCGTCGCCGCACAAGCGCAGCAGAGCCAGCTCGATGCACCTGCTCCTGCTCGCGTTACAAGATCCCAAACCCAGACGAAGTCGCCTATCCCATTATTGCCAACGGACTTCTATGATAAAATGGAGAAATGGGATGATAGTCTTGACCATTACTTCACTCTAAATGAGGATGCTCATAAAGTAAATGAGGAAAGAAAAAGAAAGGTTAAGGAAAGAATTGATCATGATAAATTAAATCATGAAGGATTTATAGAAATTATTAATTCAATTGGAGTATTCTATAAAATGAAAGGAATTCTAGAACTTATTGAAAATAAGTACAGTACTGAAAACCCATACAATCATAATATTTTTAAACACTATTATGATCAAGTCATCAAAGTGTTTAAAAATTTTAGAAATTATATAAACAGTAAAATAAAATCAGGGGAACTTAATACTGATGGAGAAAAATTATTTGATCCTCTAATATTTGAGGAATTTGGAGCTATTCCATCATTAACCATTGATGAAAGAATTAAAGTAAAGTCTTTTAATAATGAAATACTTAAATATTGGGGGGATATTCTTGGGGATTGCGGGGAGCCGGAAGGTGACGGCGATCCCCCTTATGAAAGAAAACTAAAAGAAAAATTAAATGGAAATCCTTTCCCTGATAAGGATTTAAAAAATTTATTTTTAAAAGAGTATAAATACAACACGGAAGGGCGGCTAAATGAGACTAACACTAGGGAAAAACTCGGAGACCTATGGAATATTCAGGGCATTAAATTAATAAATAATTCATGTTCTTTGAAATATGCTGAAAAAATTGATTTACTGCCGGAGGATGCCGAAAAACCATGTTTTTTACCATCTACTCTTGATGGACAATCAACTTGTCAGGAAGTTACCAATGGGGAGCCATTTGTCACTTACATAAATGATAATCAAGATACTTATATGAAATTTTCACTAGATCGTCCGGGAGAAGATAAATTCAAAATTAATTTTGATATAAGACATCCTGATGATAAAAATAAAGTTTGTATATCACACAAATTTATTAGTAAATACTTAAAAGGAAAAGAAGAATTGTATCATAATCAAACAGGATTCTATGCAGATACAGAAGGCATGGATCTATTCTTTGATAATGCTAAAAAAAAGGGAATTACACTTGGATTAATTGTTAAATTATTCTGTCATATATTAGTTAATAACACTGAATTAAATCCATGGGAAAATGAAGAATTTACAACCAATAAAGAACTATTTGCTTCAATATTCTTCCTAAAAGAATGTGGAGACCTTTTTCAAGAACTTTTAGCTTGTAATAAATCTGAA
>MDTC01012286.1_pt1 | contig 26630 bp, 25 predicted proteins | sample 811181 | NCBI WGS metagenome assembly MDTC01 (sample SAMN05326644, study PRJNA326480) | marine metagenome | isolation source: seawater | place: Pacific Ocean: North | collected 2011
ACCAGGGCCTCCGCGCGGTCGAGCTTCGGCCACAGGTGCCCGGTCAGGTAGTCGGACTCGGGGACGAGGTCGGTGAAGGTCTCGCCGTCGAGGCACCAGCCGGCGTCGAGCAGCTCGGACAGGCGCGCGTACACGGCCGCCTTGCCCTTGCTTCCCGGCCACGCGGCGGCGAGCTCTTCGAGGGTGCAGGCGCGGTGCGTCCGGTAGACCCACTCGGCGAGGGCGACGACGTCGTCGGGCTTGCCGGCGTAGCGCGGGGTCCAGGTGGGCTTGGTCGCAAGGCCCGGGATGAGGTGGCCCGCCTTGGTGAACGCCGTCAGGAAGCGCTCGGCGCCGACGTGGCCCTTCTGGACGAGCTTGCGCAGGTCCACGCTGGCCCACGGGTTGCCGTGCTTGTCGGTCCACGCGCGCAGGGCCTCGACGAGCTCGGGCCAGAGCTGCACGTGCTCGTCGGAGGTCTCGGCGGCCAGCGCGGCCAGGTAGCGATCGACCCGCAGTCCGAGGGCGACGGCGGACGCGGCGTGCTCGGAGAGCCCCTTGGTGGCCTGCTCGAGGCGGCGGACCATACCGCCCGTGCCGCGCCGGGTCTTGGCCCCGGGGAACGGGACGACCTCGTGCACGATCTCGCACGCCCCGCAAACGGGCCGCTCCACGAGATCGGGCAGGCGCTCGAAGGTGCCGACGACCTGGTAGCCCCAGCGCGGCTTCTTCGTCTGGTCGTCGTCGCCGCCGTCCATTCCGACCTCGGTGCCGAGGATGTGTTCGGGGTAGCGGCGGAAGTAGTCGCCCTCGAGGACGAAGCGGTCGCCGTCGTCGACCTCGGCGAGCTCACCGCCGCGGGCGCGGAAGAAGAGCAGGTCGGTGGCGAGCATCGCGCCGGGGAAGATGGCCGACGGCAGGCGGTAGGCCGCGGCGAGGTGGTGCCGCTTGAGCACTTTCTCGCGCAGGGCGACCTGGCCGGCGCCGGTCCCGGTGAGGAAGCCCGCCGGCACGAGGAACACGCCGAGGCCGTTCGGGGCGAGCAGATCGAGGGAGCGCCGGAGGAAGTAGGCGTAGGCATTCTTCTCGCGGTAGCTGCGGTCGGGGTCCTCGGTGATCGAGACCCCGCGCTGACCGTAGGGCGGGTTCGCCAGGACGAGGCCGAGGCGACCGGCGTACTCGGAGCCGTGCTCACGCACCCAGCGCTCGAACGGGCCGTTGAACACGGGCACGTCGGCGCGCAGGGCCTGGAGCATGCGGGCCGAGAGCTCGGACCACTCGACGACGAGCCACTGGAGGTCCTCGAACCCGGGGCCGCTGGCCGCCTGGACGAACCGGCCGATGCCCGCGGAGGGCTCGAGGGTGAGCACCACGCCGTCGGTGCGCGGCAGGTCGAGGACGTGGGGCTGGATGACCCGGGCGACCTCCCGCACGACCTTGGTGGGCGTGTAGAACTCGTGGATGAGGCCGCGGGGCTCCGGGACGGGGAAGCCGGTCGGGAACTTGTCGGCGACGGCATGGATGGAGAGCCCGCCCCAGCCCGAGTAGGTCGCGAGGGTCGCCCGGTCCTGGGCGCTCATCTCGTCGGGGCGCTTGCTCGCAGCGATGCGCATCGCGGCCAGGTTGGCGGCCGTGCGCTGGGAGGCCGACCACAGGTCGGGCTGGGCCGTGGCCGCGTGTCCGGACGGGCCCGGGTCGACGGACCGGATTCCGGTCCGACGAGCGCGGAGCTGCTGGTCGAGGATGGCGACGAGCTGCGCGCGGTTCCGGCGCACGAAGCCCTGGTAGTACGCCGCGTTGACCCCGGCGGGGAGGTTGCTCCCCACCAGGGTCGACATGCGGTCGAAGATGGCTTCGGCCGAGGCCTGCATCGGTGCGCTCCGAGAGGGTGACCCGGGAGGGGTCCACCGAGAGCTTCACCACGTTGAAGGCCGAAGGCGCGGGGTTTCACTGGCCGCTGCTGGCCGCGGGGTGGGGCCAGGGGCGTGGCACCTTCGCAACGCTACGCCGTGAGGTCATCCAGTAGAACAAGGACCTCTGCCCATCCACCCGCATCTCGGTTGAGATCATGAACAACCATTCGGGGGTCGGTCTTGGGGAGAAGTGCCTGCCCGAAGGCGACTGCCAGGCAGTTGGGCACTGCTGGCAATACCCGAATGGTGATCTGAGCGCCGTGGCTCGCCCTTATCTCGGTCAGAACCTCACGTACCCGCCGCATGAACCGACGTGCCTCCGCCGCGCTGCGGACGATGTCGGTCATGGGCTTGCGGTCGACACGGAGTTCATAGAGGAGGGCCCCAGGCGAGCCCGCCGTTCGGGCTAGGTCCAGATCCACGTCGTCGCTCACGCTCAGCACGAGTAGCACCTCGCTCCCGGTGCGCCCCTCATCGTGGCACCTATGTCCGAAATCCACATCGAGCACATCTGACGGCCACCAGCCCCAGCCGGGCGGCTCCCGACGCTTCGGCTTGGCGTCCACATGCTGTAGATCGCCCAGATGGCGACCGAGCAGCATCAGCAGCGGCATCGGGGCAATCGCAAACACAGAGACATGGTCGAGGCGATCCCTGCGGAGTCGCTCCTGAACCTCCCGAGCGGCGTGGATGATCTCGGTCCCGCCTTGCGCCCACATGACGGCCGTTCCGTCTAGGATGCGGGTCTCCGTCAGGTTGATACTGACAGGTCGCCGAAGCGGGTACCTGGGCAGGCACGCTGGGAGCACCTCAGCGTCAGTTGGCAGGCCCATCCTGGTTCCAATCGCTGTCCCCATGGTGAGTACCAGGGTGCGATGCTCGCCGTTGATTTCAGTCAGCCACTGCACTCGATCCTCGTGATCGCGCTTCATCTCCAGAAGAAGCGCTTCCGGGTGACCGTCCTCATCTTCGTCGTCGATCAGACGATGATGGTCGAAGCATAACAACATGAGGTTCTCAATCGCCCTGGCAAGCAGCGGGGAACGAACTTCATCACCGCGAGGACCGTCAGGGCTGTCAGCGACGATGTGAGCGAACACGGAGAACTTGCCCTGCTTCCCAGTGTGGTGGTCCTCGGTCACCAGCTTGTTGCACCCACGGTACTCGCACCGCCCGGCTGCCTGCCCAAAGAGGAGCTCCTTGGTCTTGGCCGGGATATAGCTGCTCGACATCGCTGCACCCCCATCTCTGGCGCGTTACGGGTCCGGCCCGTTGTCGGAGGCGGACATGGCGTCGATCCAGGCCCAGTTTAGGACGTTCCACGGCACGATCAAGCTCAACTGGAACGACGAGCAGGCGACCCTTCGTGAGAAGCGGGGCATCGTCATCCAGAAGCTCCGCGACCAGCTGAAAAAGCGCTTCGAGGACGAGAAGAAGCCCGTGCCCACCTTCGAGGAGCGCAATCAGGGCTCCTATGCCATGGGAACTGGCGTGAAGCCGCTCGACTCGGATTTCGACCTCGACGTGGCGCTCCTGTTCAACCTCTCGAAAGACGATGAACAGCCTGTCACGGTGAAGCAGTGGGTACACGACGCGCTCGACGGGCACACGAAGGACGTGAAGATCAAGCGCCCCTGCGTCACGGTGCAGTACGTCAAGGACGACGAGCCCGCCTACCACCTTGACCTCGCGGTCTACGCCGCAAAGAACGACGACGACAAGGTGTTCTTGGCGAAGGGGTTCCCTGGGTCGGCCGCCGAGAACAAGGTTTGGGAGGAGTCGGACCCGATGGCCTTGGTGGCAGCGGTCGACGCACGCCACGCTGGCGAGGACCGGGATCAGTTCAAGCGGGTCATCTGTTATCTGAAGAGGTGGAAGGACGAGAAGTTCCCTACCAACGGCGAGGCTGCCCCGCGCGGGATCGCGCTTACGTCGGCTGCCTACCATTGGTTCCAGCCGGTCTCGACCCTCGTTGACGTGGTGAGCATGAAGCGGGAGTACGACGACCACAAGGCAACCTACGATCTCGTCATGAACATGCTCGGCCGCTTCGCGAGCGAGTGGGATGGTGCAACGAACAGCCTACGGCCTCGTCTCCATGCGCCACTTCCGGTGCCGCCGAATCAGGATCCTTTCGACAGGATGTCCTTCGGTCAGATGGAGAGCTTCAAGACTAAACTGGAGTCGCTCCGGGACGCGCTCAAAGCCAGCATGGACGAGGTAGATCCGCACGTCGCTTGCCAACACCTTGCGGACAACGCCTTCGGCAAGGACTTTCCGGTTCCTCCCAAGGAAGAGACCGCATCTCGGGGAGGTCCGTCGATCATCTCCTCGAACACATCTGCGTAGTGGGCGTGGACCTCGACGCCGTAGTTGCCGCGGTCGCTGCCTGCGGCAGATTCCATGCGGCAACCTGGGAGGGAGACGCTCTCCGGGGCGTTCTCACGGTTCAGGCCAACGTCGCAGGTCGACAGGTGGCGCTCGCTGTTATCCTCGACCAATCCTTGGTTTCATGCGTGCCTCTGGCCAGGCTGCTGCACCGGGAGAGGTATGGCCACCTTGCGCATGTGAACGGCGATGGGATCGTGTGTACTGGCCGTAACGAGAACATGCTTCCGTCCATTGGGCGCCCCAGCGCGGTCGTAATCGAAGCCCTCGATCTCGCGGTCGCGCTCCTCGAACAGTCGTTTTCAGACAGCAGCCCCCGGGAAATGGTCGACGAATTCGAGGCGTACTGGCGGGATTTGCCCGGCGTCATCTCCGTTCAGGGACATGTTTCCCCGCATGGTCGAACGCGCAGAATCTGGGTTCAGCAGAAGTCCAAGAACAACGCTCGCCCGGTGGTCGTGGCCGATACCTTGCGGGACTACGAGTCGTTCTACCCCTCACAGCCCTATTGCGGCGAGTTCCAGGAGAGGGGGCTCTTCGTCCCACTTGGTGCGAACTCACGGCTCGTCCCGCCACACCCCCGTCATCGATGGACTGAACGAGAGATCAGGGAGAAGGTGCTGCCGTGGGTGTCGCCTGCGGACCGTGCACGGCTCGACCCGCTCCTGGGACCAGGCCGCGAGAACGAGGTCGTGGTGTTCTCGCTACCGACGTCCAAGGCTGGGCACGTGCTCTTCGGCGTGTGGCTGCAAGAAAGCAGTGGGGGGCACCCGCTATCCGCCGGGCGCGCCCGGAAAATGACTCCCCTTAGCATTAAGCGCCTCGACTCTGCCTACCTACGGCCTCGTGGTGGCGGTCGGCAAGACCTGTCGGGAAGGCGGGTAGTTGTCGTCGGATGCGGTTCGGTGGGTGGCTACGCAGCGGAACAGCTTGTCTGCTCCGGCATCGGGAGGGTGGATGTCGTTGACCCCGAGGACCTTGAACCGGAGAACTTCTACCGGCACGTCCTCGGCGGGCTTGGGCGGGAGCAGGGCGAGGCCAGGAACAAGGCCCGGTTGCTGGCGGCCGATCTGCAGATCAAGTTCCCCTACATCCGGGCCAACGCCCACCCAGTTCGCTTCGAGCGGCTCCTTCAAGACAGCCCGGGCCTGATCTCAGGCAGCGACCTGGTCCTCTTCGCAACGGGGAACTTCGGGCTGGAGTCCAGCTTCACGATGGAAATGTCGGAGCAGAATCTGGCGGTTCCCACCGTGCACTGCTGGGTGGAACCCCATTCTGTGGGGTGGCACGCCCTCCTCTCGCGACCAGGCACCCCAGGATGCATCAGATGCCTCGTGAGCCATCCGCTGACGGGAGAACTCCACGCCAATCGCTACTCGTTCTGTGATCCGTTGGCAGACACCGACATGGACCTGTCGGGGTGCGGGTCCCGCTTCACCCCCTTTGGGAACCTGGCCGCGGTCCGATGCGCCGCTCAGGCAGTTGAACTCGCGGTGGAAGCCTTGACGGGTACCGCTGCGCCACCACTGATGCGATCCGAGCGAGGCAAGGCGCGGGACCTTCATGGCGCCGGTCACGCCACGACTCCTCGCTACGACCACCAAGAGGCCCCGATGGTCGTCGACTCGTTTGCCGTGCCTCGATGTGCCGTTTGTGGGGGGATCAGCTGATGTTTCCCCTCATCTTTGCGAGACGAGACGGTGGCCGGATCAAGCTCTCGGCGCCTGCGGTGACGAAGCTTCGAGACTTCGAGCAGCATGAAGAACACCAAGCCGAGGCTGGGGGTGTCCTCGTCGGGCGGTGGATCCGAGAGACCGAAGATGTCGTGGTTGACGATGTCTCGACTCCTGGTCCGAAGGACCGCCGGTCCCGGCGAGGCTTCTTCCGGGATCGCTCGCACCACCAGGAGGTCCTGGATGAGGCGTGGCGCATGAGCGGTGGCGCGTTCACCTGGCTCGGAGAGTGGCATACTCATCCTGAGCCTCGCCCCCGTCCATCCGTGGTCGACCTCGTTGGCTGGGGGGCGCGACTGCATCGGGATCGTGCGCCAGGTCCGGCGTTGTTCTTCGTGATCGTCGGAACGGAGGAGATCGCTGTCTGGGAGTGGCCGCGTGGACTGCGCGTTCCACGGCGGCTGTTGCTTCAGACCGCCGATAATGGAGTCGGCCAACTCCCGCCGTCGATGGGGCCGGAGGTCGAGGATCCGGCGCCAGAGTAGTTTCATCTCAAGGCGCCAGGTGTTCGGGGCCTTGCCTTACCCTCTGGACGCTTCTACTCCTGCATCGCCGCCGAGATCGCCGCGCTGAACGCATCCAGCAGCGCCTTGTCCTTCGCCGGGTCCACATCCCCCGGCGGCTCCGCCCCACCGGCCTCGGGCACGACCCTCCCCCGAGACCGCGTCGCTCGCGTCGCCCCCGCACTCGCGTAGTCCCAGTCCTCGATCGACAGCCCCGGCGGCGTCGCCTCCGACACCATCCGCAGCTTCCCGTCCGTCGCGTCGCCCTCAGCCGACGCTGGCAGCACGACGGCGACGAACACCCGCTTCCCGCCGCCGAGGTCCTCGAACGTGCGCGTCTTGGCAGACAGGCTCACGGCATCGAGGCCGAGGTGCAGCAGCGCCGACTTCACCCACTTCTTCGCGGTGCTCGACTTCGGATCCGCCTCGAACGCTTGGGCATGCCCCGCCGTGAACGCGCGCAGCTCCTCGGCAGTCCGCGGGGTGTCCCCGACGTGCACGATGGTCAGCCCGGGCACCGACGTCGTGTCCACGGCCGGCCGGGCCGGCGCCGTCGCCGTCGATGGCTTCGCCCGCCCCTTGCGCGGCGGCTTCACCTTCAGTCGCTCCGTCGGGTCCTTGCCCTCGCGCGCCGGACGAACCGGGTGCGTCTCGGCCCAGGCGCTGTCGTAGGCAGCCCGACGGCGACTGTCCCGGAGGCTGCACGCCTCGCCGAGCAGCCCCATCGCCTGGCGCAGTCCCGCCTCGATGGCACCGACGAGCGTGCCCGCCTTGCCGGCGTCCGCCCCGGGCTCGCTGAACCACTTCTCGGTCCGCTCGACCCGCCAGGCCCAGTGTCCGTCCACCGACGACTCCAGGTGGAGCACCCCGTACGTCGCGAGCTTACGGCGGAGCTCGACCCGCGGCCGGCCGTCGTCGCAGTGCAGGTACCCGGACCATTGGCCGCGAAGGGTGATCGGGCTCGTCTTCGGCAGCGCCTGCTGCTCGACCTTCACGAGCTTCACTGCGTCGGCCGGGGTGATGACCGCCTCGGGGACAGCGGGAGCGTCGGTGCCGTCCTCGGTGCTCCGCCACATGCGGGCGTCGGCCTTGGTGACGAGCACGAGCACTGAGCGACCCTCGCGAGGCCGCATCACCAGGGCGAACTCCCCGGCGCAGGCACGGCCGTAGGCGCGCACCAGCCGGGGGACGTCTTCGGCGGCATTCACGAAGCTCAGGCGGAAGCGCTTGGGGCGAGCGTGGGTCATGGGTCACTTCTTCAGGAGCTGGGGGAGGACGAAGGCGCCCGCGGCGATGGCGAGGCCGCCGATGAGCACGAAGCCGATGCCCTTGGCCGCGGTGGTCGGGCTCGGTGGTGGCGGCGGCAGCGTCGAGGCCTGGAGCCCGCGGCCCTCACGGCTCGCCTCGACCCGGGCGTCGAGCTCCCGCTCGGCCAGGGCGGTCTGCTCGCGCAGGTTCACGACGTACTCGTAGGCGGCGATGGCCCAGGCGATGCCGGCCACACCGATGACCACGCCCCCGACGACGACGCCGACCACGATGGGGGCGACGCCGATCTCCGTCTGCGCAGGACGCGCGTCGGCGTACAGACCGGCGGCGAGCTCGTGGTAGCGGGCCTCGAGCGCCTGGTACTTGGCGTGGACGGCGCGCTGCTCTGCGGTGGTCGGCGGGTTCGGCAGCTTGTCCCGGATGCGGTTGAGGGTCGCCCGGGACAGGGAGAGCTCATGGGCGAACGCCTGGACGCGGCCGAGGTAGCCCGTCGGGTCCGCGGCGATGGCCGCCTCGTAGGCCCGCATCGACTCCCGCTGGAGCGCCTGCCAACCCGAGGACCAGCCGGCCTTGATCTGGCTCCACGACGACATGCTCACCTCCCACACTTGCCGTCGCAGGCGTCGCAGCCGAACAGGCCGGCGAGGTCGTCCTGGTCGACCCAGCGGCCGAGCACGGGCGCGGGCAGAAGTTGGGCGTGACCAGCACCGGCGCCCGCCGCGGGGATGAGGGCGCGCGGCTCGGGCTGTGCCGGCGTCGCCACCGGACCGGGAAGCGCGGGCGGCGCAGCGGCCTGGGGCGGCTGCTGCTGCATCGCCTGGACGAGCTTCGGCAGCGTGCGCTGCTCGGGCGGCGTGGTGATGGCCTTCGTCGCCGCTCGGACGACGAGCGGGGCGAGCAGCGGCACGATGCCGAACTCGGACCGGGTGACGTGCTCGGGGACCTCGGCCACGACGAACAGGCCGGGCTTGAGCTCGATCACGGCAGCCCGGAAGCCCTGGGCCGCCTGGATGCGCAGGTTCGGGCCCATCGTGACCGACGGGCTCCACGCGCGGCGAGTCGGGACGGGCTCGGCCTCGATGATCTCCGCCTCGAGCACCTCGTCGGGCGCCGTGCGGCGGGCAGCCACGAGCGCCGGAGCCTGCTCGGGCTCCCGACGGGGCTTCCGCGGGAGCCCGGCACGCTCGGGCGCGCGACGCTTCTGGCGGCGACGCGGGCGGGTGCGGCCGAAGTCGTCGAGACCGGCGAACTCGCGCAGGGACAGGGCGCTCTGCAGTCGCATCAGGCAGTCCTCCAGACCGCGTCGGCGGTCGTATGTCGGGCGGCGGCCGCCCAGCGTCGGCGCACGTCGGGCTGGACCGTGCCGTTCATCCCGAGCCGCTTGCTCGGGTCGTCGCGGTGCCAGCTCGTCCCCACGCGGTAGCGGACGACGCAGTGGTAGAGCCCCGGCTCCTCGGGCGTGCTGCGGGTGGTGAGCATCACCTCGGCCGGGATCGAGGTCGGTCGGCGACGCTGGGCCTCGGCGAAGCCCTCGTCACCGCGTCGCAGCGCCTTCCAGCCCTTCGCGATGAGCTCGCCGGCCCGGGCCGCGGCCAGGCCGTCGCAGTCCTCGTGTCCCTGGGCGAGCATGTTCAGGTAGTCGCACCAGGTCTCGTCGGTCTCGCGGCGGTAGACCACGCCCGAGTCGTACAGCAGCGGCAGCTCCGGCCGCGCCCGGAGGAGAAGCGCGTTCTCCTGGGCGAGCCAGTTGAGCAGCCGCAGCGCTGCCTGCTCGTCGAAAGCCAGCTTCACCGCGATGCGCATCAGACCTTCCGCATGCGCAGCGGGGCGGTGGACCCGATCTGCACGACGACGCGGTCCTGACTCGGCGCGGTGCCGCCGAACAGCTCGGTCCGTGCGCGGACGTAGGAGAACAGCGCCGAGGGCGTCGTGGCGCCACCCATGGGGTCGAGCTTCGGCCGGTCCACGGCCTTGAACGCCTGCTGGGTGTACTGGCCGCTCCACATCTCGTGCCAGGTCTGGCCGTCGGTGGAGGACTCGACGATGACCTTGACCGAGGGGTCGGTCATGCCACCGGAGTGCGCGCCGCTGACGACGAGCACGACCTCCTGTTCGTGGTCCTGCACCTTGTCCGCGGGGAGCGGGTTGAGCCGGTACGCGGCGCCGGTGACGGGATCGGTGCCGGCATCGGTGACGTCGAGGATGGTGGTGAAGTCGCGGAACAGCATGAGGAGGGCCTCAGAGCGAGAGGGTGAAGACGGCGCGGAAGCCGGTGCCGTTGCCGACGGTCACGGTGAGCCGTCGGGCGCCGCCGACGGGGACGCCGTCGGGAGGCTGGTCCCCGACGACGAAGGTGCTGCGGAGCTCGTCGCGGCCGTTGTAGAGGTGGACGAGCGCGATGGGGACGCGGGCCGGGTCCTCGAGCTCGATGCGGACCCGCTTGGCGAAGGGCGGGACGGGGATGTCGACGGGGAGGTCTCCGCCGAAGCCCGTGACCTCCCAGGTGTTCTCGGTGACGGTCCAGCCGTCGGCGACGTTGACGCCGACGCGGTTGGCGACGTCGGCGAGGTTGCCGGCCCGGACCTGGAGTCCGCGCGCGAACACGCACAGCCGTGCGGCCCTCGCGACGGTCACCAGCGCCTTTGCGCCCGAACCGCTGCCCGACGTCCACCGGACGTCCAGCTCGAACGGGAGGTCCGACGTGCTGAACGCCTCGACGATGCGCCAGGTGCCCTCGGCCGCGTCAGCGTCGAGCAGGCCGCGGTGCGCGACGGCGCCGTCCCACGGAGGGAGCTCGGCTCCATCCGAGCGGGACGACAGGTCCGTCGCACACCGGGCCACCGGTCACCTCAGCAGGTCGCGGTGACCGGCTTCTCGCCGACCAGGGGGACCGCGAAGTCGCCCGCGCCGGGGAGGTTGCCGTTCACGGTGATGTCGAGGCCGGCGCGGAGGCTCTGCCCCTTCAGCAGCCCGCGGAGGAAGGACGTCGAGCCGAACACCGACACGTCGATGCCATCGCTCGAGGACCAGACCACGCGGTCGCCGAAGAAGATGCTGGTGACCTTCGCGCCCGCGAGCGAGCCGGTGAAGGTGATGTCCTGGGCACGGAAGTCGTGCTGGAGACGGACCTTCACGCTGGCGGCGCCGGCAGCGGCGAGGGTGTCGGTCCCCGCCACCGCGGTCATGCCCCACGTCTCGTTCGAGGCGGCGGGCGGACGGACAGCGGGGGTGCTGCGACGCCCGGAGCGACCGCTGCGACCGCTGCGACCCGCGCGGCGGGAGGCGCGGCGCTGGCGACGGGTGCCGCCGGAAGCGCGCTGGCGACGCCGACGGCGGGCTCCGAAGTCGTCGTCTTCGCCGAAGTCGTCGTCCTCGTCACCGAAGTCGTCGTCCTCGTCTCCGAAGTCGTCGTCCTCGTCTCCGAAGTCGTCGTCGTCACCGAAGTCCTCCTCGTAGCCGAACTCGCCGGCGAAGCCGGAGCGGCGGAGGGAATCGGTGTCGACCACGAGCTCGCCGGTGGCGGGGTGGCGGTAGACACGGGCGTGGCCCAGGGGGGTCAGGTTGCGCGGCATGGTGTGTTCCTCGCGAGTGAAGTGGGAAGAGGGTGGAGATCAGGCGTCGTGGTCGGCGCGGACGAAGCGGCTCTTGCGACGCGGGCGGCGTCGGGACGGGCCCTCGAATTCGTCGTCGTCGCCAGCGGTGGCCGGCACGGCGACGGGCTCGGGGGTGAGCAGGACCTCGCGGAACGCGCCCTGCAGCGCGGGCTCGGGGACCCAGGTGGGGCCCTGGATGGCGGGCACGACCGTGGGCTGCGGGACCGCCGGGGTGGCGGCCGGCTGGGGCGTGCCGCTGCGCTTCTCGGCCAGGGTGCGGCCGGCGTTGCGGGCGACGGTGGCGAGCCAGGAGCCCATGACGCCGTTGCCGAGCGCGAGCACGTGGGCGCCCGCGCCCTTCTGGCCCTGCATCGTCTGGTACAGGCCGTAGCCCTGGGCGAGCAGGCCGACGGGTGCGCGCAGGTCGACCGCGCCCACCTTCATCTTGTCCTCGCCGAAGTAGCCCTCGGCCATCGACGCCAGGAACAGCGAGCCCTGGGTCTCGGCGGTGTGCAGCACGAGGGAGCCCGTCTCGAGCATCGCCTCCTTGCTGGTCTCCGCCTTCTTGGTGAGGTTCGCGATCTTGGTGACGGCCTGGCCGAGCGCGCTCTGGGCCTGTCGTTCGGTGACCTTGCCGCCCTTCATCGCCGTCGAGAGCGCCGTCTGTCCGGTCTTCGTCGCCATGGGATTCCTCGAGGTGGTGGTGGAGAGCGGCGGGGGCCCGAGGACCCCCGCCGCCGGGTGCTGGCGCCCCTCGCGCCGTGTCCTCGACACCTTTCTACGCAGGAAATCACGTCGGTTCCTGCCGTTTCGCTGGCCGCAACTGGCCGCATGCGGCGTGCGTTCGGGGGCGGCCACCGCCGACGCTCGGGCGGCCAGATTCCAGTCGACGCGGCCACCCGACGCGGCGAGCGAGGCCAACGACTGCGGCGAGGAGGGCCAGCGACCGCGGCGACCGAGGCCAGGCCGTGCGGCCAGGTCAACCGAGGGGTGCGGCCAGGGTTCGTGGCCGCTCCACAATGGGCGCGGCCAGCGAAAAGACTGGTCTTTCGGGCCTCCTGGGAGCACATTGGAAGGGCGACAGCGAAGGAGGACCGTGGCCCGTGCCCGGTACGTCTACGAAGGACTGGATGACATCGCCGAGCGCCTGCGTCGCAACGCAGCCGACATCGGCTACATCGTGCTGGTCGACCGCACCGACCGGCGCCACAGCGAGACCCTCGCCCGCTTCGACTTCGACGAGGGGACGGCGCTCCCGTACCTGACCGACGAGGACGAGCCCGAGACGGACGGCGGCTACCAGCGGCTGTTCCTCGGTCCCCTCGACGACGAGGGCGAGGACGACGACGACCTCGAGGACGAGGACGACGACGAAGAGGCGGAGGACGACGACGACCCGGCGTGGGCGCCTGGCGACCGCGGCCCTATCCCGATGGTGTTCATCGCCGACGCGGCGGTGCGCTGGATGAAGGACCTCGCCGCCCGCTGCACGGTGGGAGAGCGCTACCGGCGCTTCCGCGTGAAGGTGTGCTCGCCCAAGGGCGCACGCCAGCTCGACAGCGGGCAGTTCGTCTGCCGCAACCTGTCCTACGAGCTCACGGTGGAGGCTGCCGACGAGGCCGTCGCCGAGCTCCGGATCCCCGAGCCCGACCTCGCCCGCGCCGAGACCGCCGGCATGTCCAAGGGCATCCAGGCGCTCGGCGACTACTACGCCCAGTGGGGCCAGATCGTGCTCGGCAGCATGGGCCAGCTCCAGCATGTGAACAACGCCATGCTCTCGCGACTGCACGCGCAGCTCGCGGAGTCGCGGGGGCAGGTCGACGAGCTCGTGGCCGCGATGCTCGAGAGCCGCATCGCCGAGACGAAGCTAGCGAACGACCGCAAGGCCGAGGAGACCGCGGCCGACACGCGCACGCTGCTCGCCCAGCAGGCGCTCCAGCAGCTCGGCGACGCCGCCAAGGCCTTCCTCACGGCCAAGGGCGTCAACCCCGAGATGGCCGACGTGCTCGGCGCCCTCGGCCAGAGCCCCGACCTCGTGGCCACGCTGAACGACCCCGACGTGAAGGTCCTCATGCAGGACCCGAGCAACCTGACGGCCCTGGCCGGGATGCTCAAGCACGCCGCCGCCCAGGCCCGCGCGATGCGCGAGGCCCAGTCCCACGCCGCCCCCGCAGACGCCGCCGCGCCCACCGCCGGCTGAACCGACCCACCCCCTGTCCGACCGCGACGGCGCGCCCGTCGTGGCGAGGAGCGATCCGTCATGCCCAAGCCCCGCACCCACAGCCGCGCGTCGCAGCCGGCCTTCCTGTCCAACGCCCGCGCCTTCTACGGCCAGGCCTTCGACCACAAGTCGAGCAAGGGCATCGCCCGCTCGATGGGCGAGTGGGCCGAGCTCGACGAGGACGAGCAGTCCTTCGCCCAGGCCCACCTCGCGTTCCTGAACCTCCAGGCCCAGGCCACCACCCAGCGGCTGCTCGTGCAGGTCCGCGACCTCCTGGACGAGGTCGCCGACAGCCTCGGTGCCGTGCTCGAGCGCTTCGACGAGGAGGAGGCCGAGGAGCTGCCCGCGGACTTCCCGGAGCCCGCGGGCGACCCGGAGCCCGAGGTGTCGCTGCCGCCGGAGCCGGATGCTGTTGAGGAGGAGCCCGTCGAGGATGCCGACGACGACGAGGGAGGTGAGGCATGAAGCCCGCGTCCCAGGCGGCACCGCCTGCCGTCGATCGGGCCATCCGCGTGAACCTGACCATGCCGGTGACGAGGTTGGGTTTCGGTATCTTCCAGTTCGATCCGGTCGAGCAGATGATCGGTGCGCCGCTCGCGAGCCTGCTGGAGTCGCTGATGGTCGGCCCGGTCGAGCGCCGCCCGTCGCTGTCGGGAGCGGCCGTCGAGGTCTACCCGCTGGCGCTCCCGCCCGGCGAGGGCGCCACCATCCCGCTCGGGCAGTTCGGCGAGCTCGGGTTCCACAACACCGACGGCCTGCTCGCGCTCACGGTGCCGTGGGGCATGGCGAGCTGGCTGCGCGCCAAGCTCGGCGACGCGATCGTGCGCGGGCCCGAGGCGGCGCTGAGCCTGGACGGGACCGCGCGCGTGGCCCAAGCGTGGGTGCGGCTGCGCCCGGGGATGCGGGCGAGCTTCCCGCTGGGGGCGCTGGGAGAGGTGGGGGTCGAGGCGGGGTAGTGATCCTCAGCCGTGTCCATGCCGGTGGTGCAGGTCCGGCACGTGCGCATGCCGATGCTCCACTTCGGGGTGCTCGTGTTCGTGCGTGTGCCACACCTCGGCAGGCAGCCCTGGATGCACGTGATCGTGGTGCCCGTCGTCGTGACGGTGGGCGTGCGTGTGCTGGACGGCCTCGTGGCGGTGTTTGTGCTCGTGTCGCCCCGTGAGGAGCAGGCTGAGGGCGATCACCATGACCATCGCGGCCGCAGCCTGGGCCCACAGGACCGGCTCGCCAAGTAGAACCCAGGCCACCCCCGTACCGAGAAACGGGGCCGTGGCGAAGAGCATCTGGGACCGCGTCGCCCCGAGCTGCTGCGCCCCTCGGATGTACAGGACAATGGACGCCCCGTACGCCAGGGCACCGACCGCAAGCGAACTCATCACCGTGGACGACGAGGGCATCTGCCCCTCGAGCGCCCATCCCAGGCCGAGGTTCACCAAGCCCGCGACCAGCCCCTTCGCGACGGTGGTCTGGGCGGGCGTGTAGCCGTCGATGACGGCGGTGAGGTTGTTGTCGAGGCCCCAGAACACGCACGCCAGGCCAATGAGAAGCGCACTCGGGGCAACGCTGAACCCCTCGGGAGCCGCCAACAGGACCCCAGCACCGAGCACGAGGCCGTTGGCGAGCCAGCCCCGCCGATCCAGGTGTTCGTGGAAGAACGCCCACGCAAGCGCCGCCGTGGCGGTGGTCTCCAGGTTGAGCCACAGGGAGACGCTTGCGGACGGGGCGGTCTTCAGGCCGACCAGCAGGGCGACCGGGCCGAGCACGCCACCGAACAGAATGGCTCCGGCCAGACGCCGAACGTTCACCGGCTCCCGCCGACGCCGGGCGGAGCCCCCGGACAGCGCGAACGGTGCCGTCGCCAGGCCGGCACCCAAGTAGAGCAGGCCTGCGAGCGTCAGCGGTCCCACCTGACCGTCGAGCAGGACCTTGGACGCTGGTGTGGACGCGCCGAACAGGGCCGCCGCCGCCAGACACCAGACCACGGGTGTGAGGCGAACGCGTCTGGAGTCGTCAGTGCTCGTGTCCGTGGTCATGGCCGTGATCGCCCTGGTCGTCGTGGGTGTGCGGCTCGTCGTGGGCCGGAGCGGCGGCAGGGACTTGGCCCCAGGTGGCGCGCGCCGTCTCGGTCCGGCCATCCACGGTGGCACTCAGCACGGCGACGTATCCGGGAGCTCCGACTGCACGCGCCGAGCCTGACCACCCCCCCGCGGCCGCCGTGAGGACCACGCGCTGTTCTTCCTCGCCGGTTCCCGTGAGCACCACCCGGATCTCGCCGCTGGGCGAAACCGCGGTGCCCGAGTCATCCCTGGCGGTGATGCGGAGCTTCTCCGCGCCCGGCTCGAGGGTCGCCGTCCAGCTCCCGAGGGAGACCGGTGCAGGGGCGGTGGGGGCCGTTGTCGTCGCTGCCGACGCAGGGTGGTGACCTCCGGAGGCGTCGTGTCCGTGTCCGGAAGCTTCGTCGTGGTGTTCGTGCCCGTGATCGGGCGTAGGCGTGGACGTGGACGTGGACGTACCGCAGCCGGCAAGGAGCAGGAGGGTAGTCAGGATGCGGGTCATGGGGAGTTCTCCGAAGAAATGGGCGGTCGTCCATACCGGACGTACAGCACCGGAAGCACGACGAGGATGAGGGCGGTCGACGAGGCGAGTCCACCGAGGATGACGGCTGCCATGGGCGCCTGGATCTCGTTTCCAGGCTCGCCGGCGGCCAGCGCAATGGGAACGAGGGCGAGTGCGGTGCCCAGTGCCGTCATCAGGACCGGCACCAGGCGCTCCTCACTCCCGCGCAGGACGGCCTCGGTGAGATCCGCGCCCTCGTCGGCCACGAGGTGATGGTAGTGCGTCACCATCAGGATGCCGTTGCGGGTCGCGATGCCGAACAGCGTGATGAACCCGACCAGGGACGCCACCGAGAGGATGCTGCCGCCCAGCGCGACGACGACGACCCCACCGATCAACGACAGCGGCAGGTTCACCATGACGAGCAGTGCGTCGCGCCCGGAACGGAGCGCGGACCAGAGCAGCCCGAACATGACGAGGATGGCCAGCAGGGACAGGCCGGCGATGGTCCGCGTGGCCTTCTCCTCGCTCTCGGCCTGACCGCCGATGTCGATGTAGGTCCCGTCCGGCAGGTCTGGGAGCGCCGCGCGGATGTCGTCGACGACGCTCTTGATGTCCCGCCCCTGGACGTTCGCCATGACCACGATGCGGCGCTTGGCGTTCTCCCGCTGGATGAGGTTCGGGCCGAGGGTCCGATCGACCCGAGCCACCTGGGACAGCGCCGTGAACCGCTCGCCGTCCGCGTCGATCGGAGCGCCGGCCAAGGCGTCGAGATCCGCGCGGTACCGGCTGGGGTAGCGGACGACGAGCTCGTGGGCGCGGCCCCCTTCCCACCACTGGCCGACGGGGTGTCCCATCATCGCGGTCTCGACCCACTCGGCGACCTCGCCCGGGGTGAGCCCGAGCACGGACAGCGGCCCGTAGCGCGGCCGGATGAGGACCTGCGGTACCTCCGTCTGCTGCTCCACGGACAGGTCTACCAGGCCGGGCACGCCGCTGATGGAGGCCTGGACCTGCTGGGCTGAACGTCGGAGCTCTCCGAGGTCGTCGCCGAACACCTTGATGGCGAGCGAGGTCTTCACGCCCGACAGCATGTGCTCGATGCGATGCCCGATGGGCTGCCCGACGCTCACCACCAGGCCCGGTACCTGGGAGGCTTCCCGCAGCGCTGCGGCGGCCTCGTCGGCGTCGGTGCCCTCCCGCACGGTGACCTCGAGCTCGCTGAACTGCACGTCCTGGGCGTGCTCGTCTCGCTCGGCCCGGCCGGTTCGTCGGACCACGGCCTCGACCATCGGCAGGGCTGTGACCCGCTCCTCGAGGCGGTGGACCATGGCATCCGACTCGGACAGCGGGGTGCCGGGTGCGGTGGCGGCTGCGAGCGTGAACGCACCCTCGTTGAACGATGGCAGGAAGGACCGCCCGAACGACGCCAGACCAGCCCCCGCAGCGATCACCCCGACCAGGGACGCGACCAGCACCCATCGTGGGCGGGCCAGCGCGATGCGCAGGGACGGGCGGTAGAGCGTCTTCAGCCATCGAACCACGAGTGGGTCGCTCTTCTCGCCGGGAGGCGGGACGCGCGCGAGGAGCAGGCTGCACAGCACGGGGGTGACGGTCACGGCCACGACCAGCGACGCGACGAGACTCGCGACGTACGCCGTGCCGAGGGGCGCGAGCAGACGGCCCTCCAGACCCGAGAAGAAGAACAGCGGAAGGAACACGACGACGATGATCGCGGTCGCGAACACGATGGACCCACGGATCTCGACCGACGCCGCGTAGACCGTCTCGATCACCGGCGGGCGCTCGTCCTCGGGCAGCCCGGCGCGGAGCCTGAGCCGTCGGTAGACGTTCTCCACGTCGATGATCGCGTCATCGACCAGCGCGCCGATGGCGATGGCGAGCCCGCCAAGGGTCATGGTGTTGAAGCCGGCTCCCAGGGCTCCGAGCGTGAGCACCCCGGCAAGGAGGGACAGCGGCAGTGCCATGAGCGAGATGACCGTGGTCCGCCAGTTCGCGAGGAACGCCGTGAGCAGGAGGATCACGAGGATGGCGCTCTCCAGGAGGTGTTGCTGGACGTTGCCGATGGCTGTGTCGATGAAGCGGGCCTGCCGGAACCCCGCTCGATGGAGCGTCATCCCGTACGGCAGGGCGCCTTCCACGTCATCGAGGGCCTCGTCGATCCGCGCGGTCAGGTCCAGTGTGTTGGCTTCCGGCTGCTTCTGTACCGCGAGCACCACCGCGGGAGACCCGTCGACGGCGGCGGTCCCTCGGGACAGGGCCGGGCCGACCTGGACGTGGGCGACCGTGCCGAGCACAACGGGCACTCCGTCGACCCGCCCGACCACCGTACGTGCCAGGTCCTCGAGCCGGTCCGCCCGCCCGATCCCTCGCACCAGGTACTCGCTGTGGCCACTCTGGATGAAGCCGCCAGGCGCGTTCTCGTTGGCGCCAGCGAGGGCATCGAGGATCTGCCTGTGCCCGATGCGGGTGACCTCCATCGCGCCCGGGTCGAGCACGACCTGCACCTGGCGGAGCTCTCCCCCGATCGGCGTGACCTGGGCGACACCGGGGATGCCGAGGAGGCGGCGACGCAGCTCCCACTCGGCGAAGTCGCGGACGTCCATGGGGTCGGTGTCAGCGTCGCCCGACAGGCCCAGGAACAGGATCTCCCCCATGATGCTCGACATCGGAGCGAGCACGGGCGTCGGCACGTCGGCAGGGAGCGCGCCGCGGGCCACCTGGAGGCGCTCGGTGACGACCTGTCGGGCCCGATACGGGTCGGTGTCCCACTCGAACTCGGCCCACACCACACTGATGCCGATCCCGGACGACGACCGCAGGCGACGGAGGCCCGGGGCGCCGTTCAGGGCGGTCTCGACGGGGATGGTCACCAGGGTCTCGACCTCGTCCGGCGCCATGCCGTGCGTCTCGGTCAGCACGGTGACCGTGGGCGCGTTGACGTCTGGGAGGACGTCAACGGGCAGACGCGAGGCGGTCCACGCGCCCCAGACCAGGAGCAGGGCGGCCAGCCCGAGCACCACGGCGCGGTTGGCGAGAGACCAGCGAATCAAGGCATTCCACATGGCTTCGTCCGCTCAGTGCCGGTGAGATTCGAGGGCGCCGGACAGCGACGCCACGTGAACGTCGAAGCCGCCGGTGACGACGACCATCTCGCCAGGGGACAGCCCGCTGGTGATCTCGACGTACGTTGCGTCGCGAGCACCGAGCTCGACCCGGCGCCGCGCGAAGGACTCGCCGGTCTTCTGGACGAAGACGATGTCCTGACCGTTGATCTCCACCACGGCGTCTCGCGGAACGGCGAGTCTCGGCTCGGGGGCGCCGACGCCGATGGACAGGTCCACCAGATCGCCGGGGACGAGTCCGACGTCGGCTGGCACGAGGACGGACACAGGCGCCGAGAGCGAGGCCGGGTCGAAGATCAGCCGCTCGGTGAGCAGTGTGGCTCCAGCAGCACCCAGATCGACCGGGGCATCCCAGTCGCCGCGCAGCACGGCGAGGCTCGCGACCGGCGTGAGATCGGTCCGGGTCCGGGTGTGGGTGCGGGCCTGGATGAGCACGGCGTCGCCGGCGCTGACGGTGACCAGGGCCGATCCCGCGGTGACGGCCTCGCCATGCCCGGCGCCGACGGAGACGACCACGCCGTCGGCCGGTGCCCGGATCGGCATGGCGCCCGCCCCTGAGCTGGTCAGGGCGCTCAACCGACGCTCGGACGCTTCGACCTGAGCCTCCGCGCGAGCGAGGGCCGCACGAGCCTCGGAGACCCTACGGGTCGAGATGAGCTCGTCTGGTGCGAGGCCTTCGACGCGCTCGAGGTCGGCCTGCGCGAACTCGCGATCGATGCGCGCCGTGGCGAGTTCGGCCTGGAGGCTCGCCCAGTGCTCGGCCGCACCCGCTGGGATCAGGGTGGCCAGTCGTTCCCCCCGAGCCACCTGCCGACCGACGACGGGCAGGGTGTCTGCCCAGGCGACGAGCCCCTCCACGGGTGCCGCGACGACGGCGGCGTCTGCGGGGGCAGGGCGGACGACACCCGCGCTCTCGACGACAGGAGCGAGGGACCGAAGGTCCGCCGGCATCACCCGGAAGGGCACCTGCCACTGGGACTCCTTGAGGAAGGCGATCTCCCCCTCGTCCTCTCCTTCGTGGGCGACCGGCGCCTGCGCCCCGACCTGGACAGCCCCGGCGTCCCACTCGGCACGCTCGTCGCCGTCGACATACGAGAACAGCAGGCGGTAGGTCCCGGCCGTGGCTGGTGGTCTCGCGGTCGACGCGAAGATGCCCGGCCTCGCCACCTCATCGTCGGTGTGGGACTCGACGGCGAATCCGTCCTGCTCGAAGCGGAGGGTGAGCGTGCCCGACGTGGCCGCGTGGTTGTCGGCCAGTCGCGTGACGTGGGCGTGGTACGCGAACGCCGATCCGGCCACGGGCGCGTCGAGCTCCACGAACAGCTCGTGGGTCGCGGTCCATCGCGTCACGGCGATGGACTCTCCCTCTTCCTCTTCGGAGCCGTGGCCGCCGCCACCGTGGTCGTGTCCGTGCCCGCCGTGCTCGTGTCCGTGGTCGGACGCCGGTCCACTGCACGCGAGCGCCATCAGGACGAAGGCACCGATGCCGATGGCCATTCTCATCGCAGCGTCTCCTCGATCAGGGTCTGAATGGAGTCTTCGGGGAACGTCCCGACCGTGCACGCCAGTCCGAGTCGGGCTCGTCGGCGCATCTCCACGCCCGCCAGGCGCGCGAGCTCGGTCTCTTCGACGTCGGCGGCGACGGTGAGCAGCTCGTCCACGGAGGACTCTCCCCGGCCGTACCGTCGGCGGGCGCCGTCCCACACGGTGTCGGTAGACGTGCCCTCGATGGCCGGGCCCAGGCTCTCCGCCTGCGCCCACGACAGCTCCACCGCGGCGCGAACTTCGGCCTCGCGGCGAGCCACGCGGGCGTCCAGCTCCGCCAGATCGGCCATCGCACCCCTCACGGCGACCTGGTTCCGGTCGAACACCGGCAGAGATACCGCCACACCGACCTCGTAGCCGGGGGTGCGCTCGGACCCGTCCGGCATCGCGTCCCATCGGGCCCCCCCGGAGATCGTGAGGTCGGGCACGGCCCCGCGTCGAGCGGCCGAGAGCGAGACCCGCGCTGCCTCCTGCTCCTGCCGGAGCGCCTGGAGCATCGGGTCCCCGGCCACCGCGTCGGACACTGCCTGCTCCAGGGCGGGGAGCTCTGCCATGGGGAGCAGGGTGACACTCTGCGGCGCATCGACGAGCCAGCCACGGAGCGCGGCGACGGCTTCGGCGCGGTCCCGCTTCTGGCGGTCGACGACGACCCGATGCCGCTCCACCGTCAGGGCCAGCCGATCGCGATCGTATCCGGCGACTTCGCCGGCGCGTGCGAGTGCTATCGAGCGCTCATGGAGCGTGGTCAGACGGTCCTGGGCGTCGGTGACCCGTGCAAGCCGCGCTTCGGCGAGCCAGAGGTCCAGGGTGGCCTCACGCACGCCACACACCGCCGCAACGGTGTCTACGCGCACCCAATGGGAACCTGCCTCCTCCCGGAGCGCCGCTGCGCGATGCGTCGCCAGCCCCGGCAGGCCTGGCGGAAGCACGACCGATCCCCCGACGATCTGTGTGGAGTTGCCCGCGGGCCCGTTGGCTTGCTCCTGACGAGCCTCGAGGATGGGGTCCGGCATCCACGGAGCCGCCGTGCCACTCGCTCGTGCCCGTCGCTGACCCGCCTCCACCGCGTGCTGCACCACCGGTCCCTGGAGTGCAGCTCGGACCACGTCCACTTCGGAGGTCGCCTCACCGGTTGGCTCTGCGGCCGCAGCAGGGAGGACCATCCCGGCGGCTACCACGCACAACATACGACGCAATGTCGTAGGTAAGGGGCACACAAGGGCCTGACCAACCATTCGTTGTCTCCCTACAGCGACAGGTTCAGCAGGTGCTCGACCTGGTGGTGGATCCACGGGGTGGCCAGCGCCGCCAGCACCACGATGGCGCAGACCACCACGACGTCGACGATGCCGAGGTCTGGACGGGCGGGCTCATGCAGACGCGGCTGCTGGACCAATGCCTGGACCCGGTCCTGGAGCTGGCCGCCGGTCCAGGCGGCAGCCAGGGGCGGTGCAGAGGCGCCGAGCCGAGCGCAGCGAACGAGGGCCTGGGCAACGACGAGTGGGTCACCGACGAGTCGCGCGGCCTCGACATCCGCCCGACGCTCGGCGCGGTCGAGCCAGATGCGCGCCAACCGCATACCGATGGGCCGTGGGGCGAGCGTCAGGAGACCGCGAAGCAGCATCAGCACGAGGGGGTCGCGCCGTGCGAGGTGACCGCGCTCGTGGGCGAGCACTGCAGCCCGTTCGTCCTCCGAGAGCGCCGACCAGAGCTCGCGGTCCACGACAAGCGTCGGACGAAGCCACCCGTGAAGCACGGCGATGCGCCGATCGAGTTCGACGATCCTGGGCTGTGGGCCACCGCCGTGGCCGAGGGGCTCCCGGAGCAGCTCCAGGACCGCCCGGAGGCGGCCGGGAATCAGCCCCAGAAGGAGCAAGACCGAGGGAATCGCCAGCCACGCCGCCTCGTCTGGGTGCACGGGGCACAGGTGCAGCCACGTTGGCATCGACTCGGCGCAGTGGCAGGCCAGGACCCGGCCGGTGTGTGGGTCGCCAGGAAGGGCGGCGCCAGCAGCCACTGCAAGTCCGACCAGCCACGGGACGGCCGAGGCGAGCCACGCGGAACGAACGAGCGCGTCCCGATGTCCGACGGCGTGGAGCCAGAGGGGCAACCAGACCGCAGCCACTAGCCACGCGACACCCAGGAACAGGGCGACGAGGACGATCGGTAGGGAGAGCGCCGTCAGGCTCACGACGGGCCTCGCCGCGCGCGAATCAAGCGCTCCAACCGGTCCAGGGCCTCGGGCTCCACCTCTTCGACACGGTCGAGGAAAGCGACCAGAAGCGTCTCCGGCGCGCCGGAGGCTCTCTCGAGGACTCGGCCCACCTCGGCGGCGAGCGCTTCCTCACGGCTCCGGGATGCGGAGTACCTCCATGCACCGTCGACCTTCACGCGGTCGACCTCACCCTTCGCGTGGAGCCGGTCGAGAACCGTGGCGAACGTGGTGTAGGCGAGAGAGGTGTCCACCGCTTCGAGGACATCGCGCACGGACCAGTCCCCCCCCTGCCACAGGGCGTCGAGAACACGGCGTTCCAGTTCGGGGGAGCGAGCCATCGGGACCTCTACGACGGAAAGTCGTAGGTAGCTACCCTCGCGTCCATCGTCAACACCCTACCCCCCCGCCGAGCCCATTCCCGGCGGGGGAGCCCGACGCCCTTACGGGTCGTCGGTGCGGGCCGCCACCCGACCGGCGAAGAGTGCGACAGCTTCTGCGGCCGGGGTGTCGACAGGCGCGTGAGGAGCGCGACGCACGAAGGCGTGGCGCTCGAGGAACTCGCGGGTGTGGGCCACACGGACGAGGCGCTCCGCCTCCCGCTCGGCGTCGGCGGGCGCCAGGTCCGCCTCGAAGGTGAGGATGCCGGCGCGCTCCTCGAGCTCGTGGGTGGTCTCCTCCGACCACGCGGTGCGGTCCGCTGGCAGCACGGCGCCGGACCGCACGAGCGCGATCAGACCCCCGCGCGACTTCGCGGCAGCCGCCTTCAAGGTGTCGTCGAGGGCCCCGACAGGCGCGCGGAACCGAAGCCGCCCGTCCTCGACCCAGAGTACGGCCCCCGCGAAGACCAGCGCCAGCAGCACGTCGGCGGCCGTCACAGCTCACCTTCCTCGAGCTCGGGCTCCGTCTGTTCGGGGTGACGGATGACGGGTGGTGACGGGACCTCCTTGATCTTGTTTCCAAGGCCCGGTTCGCCTACCTCCTGCACGCTGGGCGATCGGCCTTCCAGGACCGAGTGCCCCGAGGAAGCGTCGGCGATCCGGCACCCGTCACCCGCGGCCGGTGCCTCGAGCGGACCCCGGACCCGAAGACCCGCCCATCCACGAGCCTTCTTCGTGCGCACGGCAGCGAAGCCGCGCTCGCGCAGCCCCATCGCCAGGGCCTTCTGGGACCGCGCCCGCTCCCCGTTCGCCTCGCACCAGGTCTGGTACGCCGCGTACAGCTCCTTCGCGGTCACCGACGCGGCCTCGTGCACGACGCACGCCTCGTCGAGGAAGCCCCCGAAGGCGTCCATCTCCTCGCGGTACGACGCCGTCGCCGCCATCACCGCGGCCGGTGCCCCCAAGCCGCTCGCGCGCCAGGCCAGGCACCCGCGCACCGCCCACGCCAGGATTCCGGGCAGCTCGGCGGCGAGCTTCTGGGTGAGCTGCGGGTCGCGCTCGGCCTCCGGGATGGTCACCGTGAACGGCACCAGCCGGATGCGGCGCCAGATCCCGTGGTCCCCACCGCGCACGTTCGGCTTGTGGTTCGCGGCGAGCCACAGCTTGAACGTGGGGCGGAACTCGAAGAACTCCCGGAACAGGAACCGCGCCGTGATGATGTCGCCGCCGGTGACCTGCTTCACCAGGGCCTCGGCGAGGGGCACGCCGGCCTCGGCCTCGACGGCGGAGACGAACCGCGTGCCCACGAGCCGGGCCAGGTCGTTGCGCACGCCCTCGCCCTCGCGCTTGAGGAAGGTCGTGAAGTCGGTCTGCGTGGCGTAGTCGCCGAGCAGGGCCCGGATGGTCTCCAGGAAGGTGCTCTTGCCGTTGGCGCCAGTGCCGTAGAGCAGCAGCAGGACCTGCTCGGAGGTGTGCCCCGAGAGCGCGTAGCCGACGGCCCGCTGGAGGAAGCCGACGAGCGCCTCGTCGCCGCCCATGCTGCGGAGGAGGAAGGCGTCCCACCGCGGGCAGGTGGCGTCGGGGTCGAAGCGGACGGGGGCGAGCCGCGTGAGCAGGTCGGCGCGGTCGTGGGGCCGGAGCTTGCCCGTTCGCAGGTCGAGGGTGCCGTTGTGGACGTTGAACAGGTCGGGGTCGGTGTCCAGCGCGTCGGTCGACACGGGGAGGAGCGCCTGGGCGAGCCCGGTCATCGCCGAGATGCGCGACGCCGACTCGCTGTCGAGGGCGTGCTTCACGAGCTGCTCGCGGGCGTCGGTGTCGTCGAGGGTGCCCGCCTCGGCGGCGACGGCGCGCAGCGTGTCCCGGCACCAGCGGGTCACGCCGCCGTCGGTGTCGCGGCCCCAGCGCCTGCCGTCGAAGAACAGCCAGGTGCCCCAGGTGTGCACGTAGCGGAACCGGTCGCCGGCGAACGCGGCGAAGCGCTCGGCGTTGCCGAGGTCGGTCCGGTTCGCGGCCAGGAGCACGGAGGTGGGCTGGTAGCGCACGGCGCTCTGGGCGATGCGTGCGACCTCGTCGTCCTCGAGGGGCGGCTGGCAGCGTGTGCGGTTCGTCTGGCGAAGCGCATCCAGGATGGTCTCGAGGTCCGCTCCGCGGCGACGCATGGCGCCGGCGAAGCTCAGGAGCGCGCTGTTGCGTTCGCCGGAGGGGATGGGCGGGCCGGATTCGCGACTGCCGCGGTCCTTGCGACGCTGTCGTCGCCGGCCCTGGCGATCGGCGGCGACCGCACCGTCCACGTCGAGCGGCCGACCGTCGCGGTGCTCGAGCCAGGCCTCGGCCGCCCGTTCGGGTGGGCAGGCGGCGATGAACCACACCCGGCTGATGTCGCGAGCGTTGCGGTCGGCGAGGTTGCCAAGCGCGGCGTTCGCCGCGACCCACACCGACTCGTACTCGTCGGGGAGCACGGGCCGGGAGACGAGCACGACCACGCGGAAGCAGCAATCGTCGGACCCGTCGGCCTGGTGGGAGAACGAGCTGTACGCAACCCACGCCCAGCCGCGCTGCTCCAATCGCCGGCGCACCGACTCCGCCGCTTCGGTGGTGAGGTGGTCGAAGTCGAGCACAAGTGCCGTGGCATGCACGACGTTGCGCTTGCCGCGGGTCGTGCCGGGCGCGTAGGCGACCGCCGAGAAGGCCGCTGTGCCCTTCTTCGCCTCGGTGAGGCGGTGCCGGGGGCCGACCAGGTCCAGCACCCGCCCCTCCCAGGGCTCGGGCACGCGGGCACGCTCGTCCTTGAACAGGACGGCGGACAGCGTCGCTTCCGCGATGCGGAGCGTTGGAGGGACAGGCGAGGACAAGGGCGTCTCCTGGCGGGTCGAGGGGGGCCGTGCAGGGGTCAGGCGGCGTCCTTGGGGCCTGCGTCGGCGGCGGCCTCGGACGACGGCTCGGCGGACGGCGCGGTCCCTAGCGGTGAGCCCACCTGCTGGGGCACAGCGCAGGGCAGCCTATAAACGCCTGCTGCACGCCGTCGGCGCGCGCGCCGATCAGCAGGACGTGTCGAACGCACCGCTGCAGCTGAAGCGAAGCGCGGCGGACCCAGGGAGGCAGCCATGGGTGAGCCCCGTGATGAAACATGGTACCTCGAGACCAAAAAAAGGATTAGGGAAGCTTTTCAACTCTTCGACAAGGACCGGAAGG
>MDTC01220889.1_pt1 | contig 26617 bp, 15 predicted proteins | sample 811181 | NCBI WGS metagenome assembly MDTC01 (sample SAMN05326644, study PRJNA326480) | marine metagenome | isolation source: seawater | place: Pacific Ocean: North | collected 2011
GACCATATGGCGATTTGTTTGTTATCCTTCTCCAGCCTCCAAAATGGAGGGTTGCCTCTTACTGAAACCCCATCGAGCCAATTATCATTTTTCATTTGTTTTCTTGAAACACTGGCAAATGTATCCATTAATGCTCGATTGTTTCTCCTATTGGGCACTTCTAATCTGTCAAGTGCTTCTTTAACAGTGTTTGAAAGGTTTTCCAAAGCCTCATGTTTTCCAGCCGTCATTCCATTCCTAGTTTCAATAAGTTCGACATCACCCGTAGATAATTCCATACTTGAATGGTTAATCACTAATTGGTAGTTATGTCGTTTGAGTAAGGAAAGAAGAGTATTTTGTGTTCTAAGTAATTCATCACTAGTCCAATCACCGGTTACTGGGATATCATAATGAGATGCTGGCCATACTTCTTCTAAGTCTCTAGGAACCAAACCCAGTGGCGAAGTGACCATTACTTCGTGACAAGAATTATTGTTGATAGATCTAATAAAACGACCGTGGGATTTCGAGAAACGATATGGTTTGCGGGCAGAGCATGGTAGTAAAATCAAAACTTTATCCAATCCCTCTGGGGCTTGATAACTGTTTGAGATAAATTCACACCAATCACCAACAATAGGGTCATTTAAACTTGAATGACTGCTACAGTCAAGTTGCTTTTCCTTATCTACATGACTCGATAATAAACCCTCTTGGCCAGTACAAATCTTATCATGGAGTCTTAGGTGTTCAACTAGTTTAGGACTATTCAATGATTGCTTATCTACAAGGGAACGAAGATTGCCGCTTGACAAATGGGATTTTATCGATGCTATCGATTGTCTCCATTGTTCGATTTGAACCTCCATATCAGAAGATTCATTCATCGATTCAACTGGCATCCTTGGACCATTGGCTGAAAGTATAACTCCTGCAGAACTGCACATTCTAGAACGAGATAGATCAAAAATATCGACTCCAAACCAACACAGTACTGCTGCATTATCAGGGCCTCCAATTCCGGGAGTCCAAAGCAGTGAACCTGGAAACCGATGTTTGAGAACTTGTATTGCTTTGACCAATCTCTCTGGCTGGGCTGCAAGTTGTGCTGCATCTACCAAAACCACAATTCCTGGATTCAAATCAGGGTTGACCAATGCCTCATCATGTGACAACCTTTGCCAAGATACAGGGAGAAGAGGACCAATGCCGGCAGGCTCTCCGGCATCTGCTTCTTCCAACGAAGGTGGTAATACGTGTCCAATAGATGTCTGCCAATTTGGCGCCTTTATGGAAAAGTCTGGAGGAGATAAATTCAATTTAGATTCGAGAGTGATTGTTGCAGGAATCTTATCATCTGTAAAAGATTTGAATGGTGCTAAGTATTCGTCTAGTTCTGGGTCTCCTCGTAGTTGAATTAGTATAGGAGTTTTGACCTTTGGATTACTTCTATCGCCCAAACTCCACGAACGCGCATAGCGGTCGCGAGAAAAAACAACTCGGCCTAACTCCTGCGCCATAGATAATCCTGCAACCTCATATTATTGAAGGGTTTGAAGTTTTGAATGCCTAAGTTGAAACATTGAATGCCCTAGGATTGCTTAACGAGGGTCGTCTATGAGTTCTAGGTTAAAGTATACGACAATATTTATTGTAATTATGCTTTCATTACTAATGGTGCAAGTTTCGGGACAATCAAATGAGCCTGAAGTTATTGTCAATGATGGTAGAATCACTGGATTGAATATCGAAAATGGTCAAACCTATACTGATAGTTGGCAGATCAAAGAAAATAACTGGTATAGTGTTAATCTGGATTGTCAAGGTTGCACAGGTAATCTAAAGTTAAACGGAACTTTGATTGATAGTTCTAGTAATTCAATGAATGGAATTGCGAGTGCTGATGGGACAATGGAATTGACTATTGAAAGTTCTATTGATGAAGAAATTGGCCTATCTATCATTCATCAGACAAATGATGATTTTGTATCAGTACGCCCTTCACCTGCCCAAATAGCACCAACTATTTCTGGTGAAGTATGTTTGGACATAACGGTTTGTATAGATTATTCGAGAGGAAACCTTGCATCAATACCTAATGGAGAATTTTCCAGTTCATCATTTATCACTGGAGTTCTTGATGAGGGGCAATCTGAATACTTTGCCATAGATGTTTCAAAAGGCGATACTTTGGAATTATCTTTGGCCCATTCAAGTTCTGATATTATGATTGAGGTATATTTCCAAAATCAATCTGAGGAAAAATTACTGAGCAACAATATTACTTCACCAAGTCAACTGATCCCCAATCAAGTATTAGGCTCAAGTTATTGGCAATTTGATGATGATGGTCGTGCTCTAGTCAAAGTCGAATCACAATCTATTGACACAATATGGGCATTGCAACAAACTATATTCAAATCACAAGAATTGTATGTATTACCAACTAATGTGTCTTCTCAAGTATATGGACACAATTTCAATACTATGCTAATCGATGTTTCTGATTCCAAAAGATTATCTCTAAATTCACCCTACTCAGGAGTGGATATTTCTTCTTCTCAATTGATGGGTGGGCAATGGGTTCAATCTGATTCCTTTACATTACAACAAAATATAATTTCAAATTTATATGTTTATCCAAATGTTAGTGCTATACGTATAGATATCTCAGCTGAAGTGTTCTTGGTTCAATTATCAGTTGAAGATTTCTCTGATTTTGGACAAGGGGTTGAAGCACCTTCTCTACCACCTATATATCTCGAATCAGATAACTCATCATGGCCGACAATAGACTTAGAAATGAATTCACAAAATGGAGAATTCACCCTACCTATCTTTGACCACTCAGATGTTTACAAAATAGAAATTACTGGTTGGGAAGACTCTATTCACTTTGTCAAATTTACTATCGAAGGAGATATCGAAGATTGTGAGGTTGAATTGATTCAAAAGAATCAAGAAACATGGGAGGATAAGGAAACTAAGGTTAGAACTTTCTCATCAGGAGATATTCAAGTGGCTCTAGAATTAGAAAGAGGTACACACTTTCTTAGAATTAGCATTATCAATTCCTCAATATACAATAATTCTTGGGGAGAAAATGTTGATTCAAAGCAATATTCCATAACAAGCCAATATGAATTGGTCGACGAAGGTGAAGAGCCTTGGTTCCCACCTGATGAAAATGCAGAGAAATGGGGCTCAATCGCCCGTTGGTTCATGGGAGCATTATTCTTAGTCCCAGGAATTATTGTATTAATATTGCATAAGAAAAATCTTAACTTTGCAAATTCCCTTTCAAATAAGAAAAAGCGTTTGGAATGGCTCAAGAGAAGTTTAGATGAAGGTAGAACTACACCAAAACAAAGTCGAAAGTTTTTGAGACGTGCCCTTGACTCAATCTCTACACTAGAATGGAAGTCTGCTTGTGAAATATGGGGAGAATACGATGTCGAGCACAGAACTGAAGGTTTAGCAATGGTGGCATGGAAATTAGATGAACGTTTATCTAAAAATGATTCTTCATGGCCAATCATCATTGGAATAAATATTATCGAAGGAAACTGGGAAATGGCTGCATTGAGGATGGATGCACCAGAAGGTCAAGCATGGAATATTACTAGTGTACACCCACGTTTCCTTTCAAACGGTGAAGAAATTTTCCTTGACTCTATGGTTTCTGGAAATATTGTCTTTGTTACTGTGGAAATCGAGGGAAGTTCAAAATGCGTAGATATTGAATTGAATGGCCGTGTTGATGGCAAACCATTCGCTGCAAGAATTCCAAGTACACTTTGGAGAAATTCTGATTCAGAAGAGTGAATTACTACTTACGACGTTCTTCAGCATCTTCTTCAACACGTGATACAATGTCTTTTGGAGCTAAATCCTCTCTTAATCCATCTAAGGATTTCTTGACATTTTTGCTGATTTTCTTTGGCATATGTAATTTAACTAAAACCACAACATCACCTCTTCCTGAACCTCTTGTCCTAGGCAAACCTCTCTTTCTTATTTCCAATGTCTCTCCAGAGTTAGTTTGAGCGGGAACTTTGATTACTAATTCCTCACCATCAATATGTGGAAGCGTGACTTGAGTGCCCAATATCAAATCCGAGTAACCTAGTGGCAGTGACATTATCAGATCTGCATTTGAACGCTCAAACCATGGATGTTGTTCGATTTCTAGTTCGATAAACAAATCCCCATTCACTCCATTAGCATTGCTAGGAGGTTCTCCTTTTCCTCGCATTCTCAACCGAGTACCATCTTCTGCTCCTAATGGTATATTGAAACGTAGTTTGGTCTCTTCTAGATTACGTCCAGAACCTCTGCAAGTCTTACACTTGGATTTTATTATTCGACCATTTCCGTCACAGGAGGAACATTCTCTAACAACATCTTGTACGAAAGGACCTATTTGTTGTCTTGCTCTTACTCTTCCTTGTCCACCACAATCAGAGCAAGTTTGAGTTTCTCCATTTTCGCCTCCAGTACCATCGCAATCACCACATTTAACCGGTAATTCAATCTCTAATTCTTCTGAAGTTCCGTTCAATACCGATTCTATGCTTATACTGTGTCTAATTAGAATATCATTGCCACGTTTTGGTGATGAACGTCTAGAGGTGCCTCCAAAGAAACTGGAGAAGAAATCACCTCCAAGGATATCTTCTAGATTAATATTGAAACCGCCGCCACCAAATCCTCCAAATGGTGAACCGGATGGCCCATCATGACCGAATCGGTCATACATTTGTCGCTTTTCATCATCCGAAAGAACTGCATATGCTTCTTGGATCTCTTTGAATTTATCTTCAGCATCATCCTCTGTACTTCTATCGGGATGGTACTTTCTAGCAAGACTTCTAAAAGCATTTTTCAAGTCCTTTTCTGTCGCTTCTTTGGTAACTCCTAGCACTTCATAGTAGTCCCGTTTCTGCGACATAATTCCACCGAGCAAACCATCGGTAAACACGATGCCCTTTGAACATCACGGAGATTGAGTGATAAATCAAGGTAAAATATCAAGTCCACAATTTAGACAAAAACGCTCATTTGGCGGAGTTACAGCTCCACAGCCTCTGCAAGTTTTCTGTACCTTTACGGGATTTGAAATTTGTTGATTAGGTTGATTTTGATTACTTGGGAGCATTGCCATTGATTCGAGACTTTGAGAATTCGTAGCCTGAATTTCTTTGTCCCAAGAGTAAGCCTCTTTGTCCATCGAGTATGTAACTTGTCCATTATTTGAAGATTGGTTATATTCTGCAGTATTTCTTGTATCGAGTGAAACTTCTTTTTCACCTTCATCTGTCATGGATGTTGCCTTGAGTGTGGAATCAACATCTCGCCTAGTAGTTTGAAGGGGTGAGTTTGGTCTAGAAACAACGACTGGAGCGGCGTTAGAAGCTGCAGTTAGTGCATCAATTCTTCTTTCTTCTCGTTCTTCACTGATATTTTTATTTCCAAAAAGACCACCGATCCAATCCAAAAAGGAATCCATTGGACTTGACTTCCTTGTGGAACCAATGGTTGAATCAATTGCTTCATCATCAAATGAGGATTTGCCAGAAACTCTTCTAGTAGCCTCTACTACATGGCTGGCCTCATTTAGAAATTGGACCTCTACTTTTTCATCTTCTCCAACCACTATTTCGGGAGATTCAGTATTGATATCACCGATATTTTGTAGAAGTTTTGCTTTACCTTCATCAGATAATTCTGAATCGACTTGAGCATTTGTTTGCCACACTCCGTCTTCTTCGGCCTGGTAAACTTTTTTCATTTTCTTCATTACCTTAGTACGTCTATACTCATAGTCTTTGACGAGGAATGATTTACGGTAAATGAAAAATCCAATACCTCCACCTACGGCATAATAAGGAATCATTAGTAATGGCTCAATCTTGAAAATCTCTCTAAGTGGAGTGACAAAGACGTGAACAAATGCTAGTAAAACCAAAGGCAAAAACCCGACGCTTCGAGAACTGAGTGAGTCGTTAGCCATCGTATTCACCCAACCTCTGTTACACATCACTCAAGTATGTTCCCACCTGATGTGTTATAGATATCACCTGTCATTTGATGCTCGACCTTTTCTGACCAAACCACCGATTAAGCCTATTGAGAATGTTATATGTAATGCTAAAAGGCTTAATGGGACTCCTATTAGTAAAGAAATTTTTCGCCACTTTATCGTAAATCTCAAACCTTCGCTTATTATTGCTAAAGCGTAAATCAAAGAAGGAATATACCAATATTGAGTTGAAGTTAGTAGTAAAATTAATGATAAAATTAATCCAATCCATGGTAAAAATTCTCTCTTACTATGTCTTGAAGGATGTTTTTTGATAATCTTAGTTCGCCAAAATCCATATCTGTAGCCCATTTTAATCCAACTGGAAAAATTTGTTCTCTTAACCATCTTGACATGTGTTTCATTAGTTCGATAAAGTTTGAAACCTGAATCTTGTAATCGCATTGATAGGTCACTGTCTTGACTTGTTATGAAATCTGTATCCCAACCACCTATTTCTTCAATTGCTTCGCGAGAATGCATACAGAATGCTGGAGTCCTTGTTTCGCCTGTTTCGGAAAAATTATCAAATTGCCCTGAACCACTACCTAAAGTAGAAGATAATGTAGCCTCTATCCATGTTTCAACCATTGTTTTCTTACCATCACTTGGTAAGACTCTAACTCCCAATCCTGCAACTTTAGAACTTGAATCATTAGTTATGTTTTGCCATACTTCCAGTCTTTTAGACAAATGGTCTTCAGGAACAGTACAGTGACCGATCAATTCCACCATCAAATCTACGCTATCTGGTAATATTTTCAGAGCCAGGTTTCTTGCTTCAGCTACATATTTCCCTGGATTATTATGTAAAATAATCTCTGGACCCCCTTTCTGATTAGATGATTTAATCATTTTCTTAACAAATTCAATAGAACCATCGGTAGAACCGCCATCTAGGACTAATATCATGTGCTTTGAAGCATCTAGAGTTTGAACTACTAGTGATTCAATACATTTTTCAATATATTTTGATTCATTAAAAATGGGGATTACAGTCGCTAATATTGGACTCATTTCCCCACTCATGACACAAGAACTGAATATTGGCTTTCATACTTCGCCTAAATTTTTATCAAAAAGACAGATTGAAGAGTAGATTCAATCACGCCGAACCATGACTGGCCCAATTCTAAAGCTGAGTGGCAAGGATGAAGGGATTCAAGTAACTGTAGAAAGTGTACTATCTGGCGCTGATTCTCCCGAAAAGGTCACTGAATGCATCAAGAAAATTTTTCCAGAGTTCAATAATGGAAGTCAATTAAAGCATCCCGAATTAGGAGCAGCAGAAAACCAGATTATTCGAGATCAAAACTTATCGATGAATGAATTTTTGATGTTATTACACAAGCAACAGATACTCGATACTGCTTTAGATTCAATGAGTCGTAATTTATCATCAGATGACACTGAATTTCAGATCTTACGTCAAGCGGCAATTTCAGCGAAAATTGCTTTCAATATACCTGGTGAGAATCCTTTGGGTGGATTGATAACTATTCGGCTAAAGGGAAAAAATCTCAAAGACTGGATTGAGGCTGCCACTTGGCACAAGGGTAGAGATAGTATTCCTCGTTCAATAGATGATGAATTAGCCATGGATAAATCCGGTGAAGCTACTACTTGGATTTGACAATTCTTTGAATAATTCTTTGGCAACCAATCTATCTATTCCAATATATTCGTCCACTTCACCTTCATCAACAATCCATTTCACCTCATCATGTGAAGTCCAATTTTCTTTTTTATCTAGATCGGGTATTTGGTCAATAAATTGACAAATCTCGACATTCAAATCAATATCAAAATGTTCTGTTTTATGAAACCATTTGCCAAAACTCTTGATACTTTTTACATTCCAATTGAATTCTTCCTTGAGTTCTCTAATAATCGCTTCTGATTGATTTTCGCCCCACTCAAATTTCCCACCTGGAAATTCCCAAAGTCCCAAATTTTCTCCATCATTACGCTTTGCTACAAGCATTTTTTGGTCTTTAAGAATCGCTCCTGCAGCCACTGATATGACTGGTTTATACAATATCCTTCCAATCATATTTAGGAGTAATTCTTTAGCCGAATTTACACTGAATTTATCATAATCAGGTAGGTGTAAAAATAGGCATGGCGTCCTATCTCCTTCAGCAGTTATATGACGTATTTTGGAAAGTGTATTGTAATATGTTTCATTACATACAAACTTACCAGCATCAAATGATATCTCAGCATTAATAGTTTCATTATTGGTAAAAATCAAATTAGAATTAACTGTTGATTTATGTTCAATAGAACCGATACTATGTTGCCGTAATTGGCGGCCAGAATTATCTTTAATTTTCATATCTAAGATATTCTGAGCCATTAATTCAATTCTTGGAACTTGACAAGATTGGCATAAGCCAAGGTGAATAATAGCATCCCATTGCCCACCAAATGACAGCATTTCAGATGTTAATTTGGCACCAAATACATCAACTGATAGAATTTCTGTGTCTAATGTTATCTCAATATCATTAATCTTATATCCCCTAATTTCACTCCAAGGGTCACTAACGATCAAATGTTTATCTAGGGTTTTTACAAAATCTCCTGAAATATTAGTAGAATGATTAGAGAACGGCTCAAAGCCAGTCACCAATACTCTCGCCATCATACTGCACTAAATCATCCAGTTATTGATATTCATGGAGGCAAATGAGCGCTATCTTGACAAACTCTAACCTTAACCTCGTTATTGGGCGGTACTTTGGAAGCGATGGATTCACAATTCGCAGCAACTGATGCTGAGGTTAAATCAAAGCCTAGCATGTTCCGTGTATTCAAGCAAATTTGGACTGAAATGACTCTAGGAGTTGGGTTTTGGGGCGCCTTGAGGCCGATTGTGGCAGCATTGCTAGCATTAGTCCCATTCCTTTTCCTTGGCCAACACTTCAACAAAAAGCACCGTAAAGCAACTGATTGGACATTGTTGCAAATACCATTAGCATTAACTGTTATTCTATGGTTCGCCTTATGGCTATTCTCAATTTTTGATGCTTGGCGAGATGGAACAAAACTGGTTTCACAAAATAGTCTGAACAATTAAGGCGTCCAAAGTTGGTCGTAAACATCAACATTTCCGTTTTTCATATCGGTTAAGTCTTTTAGATCGTCTTGGTCAAACTCATTAGGTAAATCTCCTGAAATAATATTACCAATACTGGTTGAATCAATCGCCCAGTACATAACGGATTCATCATTATTAGAATGATTTGGGTGGTCTGGGTCTTCATGCTCTACCATTGATTGGTAAACGATATTGACAAGTCCCAACAGATGCCCTATTTCATGAACAAGTACGCTATTTTCAACCTCTTCAGCAGATGGGCGTCCAAAAAATGGTCCTTTTGCTTCTTCGACCGAATCTCCAAATATAGCTACAGTAGAAGCATCTACAGCCACTCCCAAAACACTATCATCGCTATATTTTCCTGAGGGAAACAACACTTGCCAGTGAAGAGTTGAGGAGGTTTGAGGTTGATTCTCTTTATTCTCCCAAGCATGATATCTAACCTCCTCGTCTGTCCAGCTACCTTGATTTTCAAATACAGTTTCTGTGAAAGTGATAGTTACTCCATCAGGTTTATCACATACCTGTTCAAGTCTTTGTTTCAATAAATCTGTACTACTGGACTTTGGGTGATATCCTGCTTCATAATCGACCTCAATTACAAGTTCAGTATATTTACTTGAGTCTAAACAAGCCAATGCCAAACCGCCAGGTATACCGCGATTGTTACCTTCTCCAAATATTATTTCATCTGAAATACAACCTGAAAAACCACTCAACATGAGTACTGTGATCAGTACTGAAAATTGTGTCTGTACTCTTCCCATAGTATGCGCCAACCATTCTCTATTTTCAAACTTGACTACCATTCTTCAGGGAGTATTATAGGAGAAAATAATTGTCCCGGTGATGTTGCTGATGAAAGTTGACTACGTACTAATTGTTCCCACATCCTTAGTGCTAAAATACCATCATCAAGTGCCATATCAGTCTCAATCAAAGTCACACGAATAAGCGTAGCTAAAATGTCCATTCTATCATCGTCTACAATTGAAATAATTTTTTCCAAATCCATCTTTGAATTGGAGATTAAATTGGAATCATTTGTGAGTGGCCATGGAGATGTGACCTTGGCGGGGAAGTCAGAACTGGTCTTAGCAATATGTTCTTCTAGTGACCTCATCAATTGCTTGATATGGTTACCTATTACCATGCTAACTTCTATTAATGGCATTTGTAATTGATTGATTAGATTGACCATCCGTTCTTGAAGTGTAACTAAACCATCAACTTCTTCGCTTTCTTTCATTTAATCACTCACTTCTTGAAAGATTCCATGTATTTCCACCCATAATGTTCCCACTGATCCATAGTCCAACCATCTGGTAATCCAGTAGGTGGGAGAGGTGCAATTCCAGGATTATTTGTCAATTGTGTAACAGCAGGTTGAGGAAGTATTTGCTGATTAGGCATTGGCAGTGTCATCGGCATTGGCATTGGCATTGGTATGGTTTGTTGAACTTGAGGGATTGCAGGAATTGGTTCTATAATGTCTGGAATCTGTTTGTATTGATTCTGTTCTTCTAAAACCTGATTTGTTTGATCAATTCCATCACTTGAATCATCATCTTCTCGATTCATTCGTCTTGTTACTACCAACATCCATAATCCAAAAGATATAGAAATCAATGCTATCAAGAATAATGTGATACCAAATATTTCATCTCCCGCTTGCTGGGCTAGAGCCTCTCCATCCCTAACAGTCTCTTCTTTCACTAGTAAAGGCTCAATCGTTTTACGGTCCATTTCGATATCACCTAATAACGCTAATACTCTAAATTCTAATGTCGTGGATTGTTCTTGAGAGACAGGGTATTGAATTGTCGTGTACATGGTTGAATTTTGGTTCACCATCTGTGACACTTCAGCAACTTCTACCCAGTTGCCCTGTAAATCTAAACTTTCCAAAATAAATGTCACATTACCTTTGCTTCCTTCATTAAAAGATTGAATTTCAAGCGTAGCAATATCTCCAACATTTGGACTCGGATTATCCCAAGTAATTTGGGTTTGTGAACTTGATAAATCAATGCTAGGGCCAATTAAGGCTAGAGGCCAAGATGCAAATGGACTATCTGCGGAATTAGAATCTACATCGAAAGAATTACCAGAACGATCAGAACCTGTCAACCAAATATCCAACTCATAGGTTGTAAGAAGTGTTGTAGCACCCAAATCCGTGAAATCTATATTTTCATTCCAAAAATATGAACCTTCGAATTCTAGATATGAATCAAGACTCTTGCTACCTCGTGAAATTTCTGATTCACCGGCTCGAAGTCTATAGTGGACAATAATTGATGAAGCATCTGCAAACCCAAAATCATCCGAAGTTTCAACTAGGATAGTTATATCATTCATCTTGGAGATCGAAATCGCCTCTCCTGAAATAACATTATCCAATCTAATTTCGTTGATTGTAGGGCTTGTGCTGTCAACTGCGAGCCTTAAACGTGGTGTAATTGATGTTTTATCTTGCGATAACCCCGGCATATCAGCCATTTGAAGAGAAAAGTCTAGATGGCCTGAAGGCGAATTTGGGACTAAGAAATCCATACTAAAATAACCATCATCACGAATTGAAGTATCCCACTGATTATCATAATCATATAATAAAATATCAAAAATTCCTGCTGGAGCAGGCGTTTCATCCTCAGAAAATAATACCCTACCTGCGACTCTTAAAGCCTGTCCAACACCAATACTTGATTCAGCAAAGTTAGAGTTGTAATGATTGATTCCGTTACGTAATTCTACTGCTGTTATGTGTCCAGACATCAGATCAAATCTGAAGTCATTATCTAAACTCCAAGCATTTGTCGACAATACTTCTTCTTCAACATTACATGGCACAGTAGAATCTACCGAACAAGGATAATCAGAAACCGACAGATGCGGCAGGAAAAATGACTCGCCGTCAGTATCATAGGATTCTGCAAATAGCCAAGTTAATTGGAATTTTATACTAATAATTATCCGAGTTTGTTCGATATTAGCAATTTCTGCACTGGAGTAAATATTGGATACTGCGATATATTGTGAGCCTGATTCAACACTAACTACAGGCAGGCCATCTGAATTTTCACTTAGTGTAACATACATCGATGTATCTTTATCCGAAAGCGAATTACCTAAAGTAAGTTGAATGGTGTCAATATCCTCCCAACCATTACCATCAGTAACCACAATTTGAGCTGTGTAGTATACACCTGGATGTAAAGGCTCTTCATCACTATGTCCAATTATTGAACTATTGGAAGTATCGAACTCTGGAATGAATTCTTCACGGATGATATATGTTGAAAGGTCACCATCCCAGTCTGGTGGTTGCTCATCATTAGCAAAGCCACATTTTGTATTACTTTGAGGACAAACAGGTCCACCACCCATGGCAATTTGATTATTTTGACCATCCTTTCCAGTAACATAGAAAGAAACTTTCTGACCATGGGTTAGGACAGAGTCATCAATTAAACCTTGGAATATATTTATTCCACCAGATTTAATCTCAGGTGATGAAAGCGTTTTAGTTTGATATTCATCTGAGTTTGGTAAATTGTCAGAATTAAAGTCATTACATCGTGTATCGATTACTGTCCTACATCCAAGCCAATAATGTAATGTCAAAAGTGTTGGAGGGTCTACCGAATCTTGTATTGTAATTGAGATAGGCTGCCCAGATGGGGCAGGTAAAGATGCATGCAGATGTTGGCCATTCAAAGGTGAGGCTGAAATTACAAGAGGTGAATTACCATCGAGAATCAATCGTATGTTGTTATAATTTTGATTTACATATTCAGAACCATTCACAAGGCCCACTGCTTGCACATAGAATACCATCCCACCTGGAGTTGATTCCATCGGTGCTTGGAATGTCAGATTATAAATTCCAAATCCCGGATTTTGCTCTTCATAAAATATTACTTGATCGCCAACTGGCTGACCTGAATTACTAACATTCTGTCCAATAACACGTAAATTGAACTGACCGGGGAGAGGAGTGAACTGCGAACCTTCAAAATTTATCGTACCAGTGAAAGTAATATTTGTACCGCCACGCAACCATTCAAGATTAGTCACTTGATTACCCGATTCATCATAAACAGTCATCGAGTTAAGTTGAATATCGTTTTCAATTTTCAAATCCATTGATTCAGTTTGCCAAGATGATACCGCGACCCCATCGTCATCTTCAACAGTAACCAAAGCTTGTGTTGCTTGTTCATCATTCCAAGCCCATAGCGTTTGGAATGGTATTTCAATCTCAAGAATCCCATCACTGTCGATAGTTGATGAACAATTATTAGTGTCAAATAACGCTATTGATTCATTGTTAGTACTAGTCGAACAAGAATCTCCGAGTTCCCAAACAAAACTTGGATTATCTCCATTTGAATTAACTATCTCTACAACTGTCCTTGTAATCCTAACAACATCATCTCCGGCAGCAGTTTTAACTGTCAGCATTCGTTTAATGCCATCAGGAACTGCTAAACCACCGTCCAGTTCAACACTTATTGCTCTAGTTTCCATCTTGTATTCGACATCTAAATCAGTGATTTTCATTCTGCCTGGTGTTTCCGCCTTAATCGACAAGTAAATTTCTTCATCACCCTCTCCATTACTCGGAATCTCTTGATTGATGGCTGATACCAATGTTGGAGTTTGAACAACTTCGCTTCCAACTATGGAAGAATCACTGACAATGATGGATGATTCATTAAGGAATTGCAAAGATTCCCAATCCCAATTACCGACTCCATTGATATTTATTGAGGGTTTATCTGGATAACCTTCTTCATACCATAATGTGAAAGAATCTATTGAAGGCGAGGAATAAATATTTGAAGAACTAAGAGTAATTTCAAATTTCAAGATATCTCCTGAACCTTCTGTAGGGAAGTCAATTTCTTGGTTGTTTAAGGCAGAGAGCCAATTTGTGCCATTATCATTGGATACTTTGACATCGATTGAAGTACCTAACGGCATATCTGCGACCCATTCAGGTCGAACTTTACCAACTTTAGTACCGGTAGCATAGAAATCCGAAGTCCAAGTTCCTGAGGAAGAGTAAGATGTGTAATAATCTAAATTCACCCACCAAGAAACTGCAGTAGAACCAATCAATTGTGCTTTCCAAACCAATTGGTTCCCTGGATGTGCGAAGTGAATTGTAGAAAGTGAAGTAACTGCTTCCCAATGTGTACCATTGTCAGCTGAAACCCAATAGTCAACCCGATCTCCTATCGATGATGCTGACCAATATGTTTCCATGTTTACTGAAAGAACTGGGTCACTCGTAACAATAGTCTCTCCATACCAAGTTGTGGTTCCCGGTGCTGGAATAGTCGGGTATGCAGTCCCAGTACCATACTCTCGATAATGTAGTGAAACAGAAGTGAAAGAAGAATAACTACAATCGACAGTTATCAGTCTAGAACCATCATGCTGAAGACCATAACCGAGAACTGTTATCTGCTTAGTATCTGATTGTGGAGTTAGAACTTCGGAAGTTCCAGTGATTTTCCAAGCTTCTAATACATCTTTATTTTGACTTCCTGAAGAGCCTTTTTGGCATCGCATGAAAAATGTCGATTCATTAACCTCTAAACCTCTCACTTGCTGACCAGTCTTACCGCATTGAAATGAAGAACCTGAGGATGAGAAATAGGTGTATATGTCAGAACCACGAGTATAACTACCGGTTTGCATTTCATCAAATTCATAAGATACAATTCTACGTTGTGAATTGTGTAAAACCCAAACTACATCTCTTGACGAATCATATGCAATTCCTGTATAATCATTATATTGCGGAGAAACATCATATGAATCAAGACATGTCCAAACGTCATCCTTTGAAATATCAAATTCTAATATTCTATGATTAACAGCCGGAGCAGTAGAGGTGTAATGATAGCGATAAGTCGATAGAATTCCAAACAATCTTTCATCATCGGTTACAGTCCAATCTCTAAACCCATAATATGCATAATAACTGGAAGATGGCATTTGTGGCAGAGTACATGTTGATTGTTCCAGTAAAATAGTTGATTCGACTGTGGCATTATTTGGATATAATCGCTTAACAATATTACCAAATTGCTTGGAAGACCAAGTCGATAAAAATAGCCAGTCATGATGTTTCAAAATCGCCCCTTGGCCTTGAGCCGTCAGTGCAGTAGATGTCTTTTTGACTTGCATTGAGAATAGATTCTCAGTGGAATTAGATGTATGAGGTTGTCTAATCGAGTAAGTTCCATTATCCAACCAAGCATCGGAATAATTACTGGTTTCTTCATCTAGGCCATGTGGTGAAAAAGAGTTGTTCATCTGGCTAGGAGCTAGGGTTAAATCCCCACTTCTAGAATCGGTCAAACCAGATACACCTTCCATCCATTCAGACCTTTGATCTACTAAAATATCTGACCAACCGGTTGATGATGCCCCTGATAATGTCATAGAAATATCACTAACAGTAGCACCTTTAGGAATGGAAATCTCAGCGCCATCATCTGTTCTTCCATTTTGGTATAACGCCATATACTCAGTACTTCCATCACTGAATTGATATATGTGCCTAGAAACACTATTTGCTGAAACATCATCAACTAGAATATCTGCAAATGGTGTTAAAGGAGTAAAGAACATGATGAATATCAGTAGAAAAGGTTTCAAAAAAGTGGACCTTTCTGTTCTCAAATTTTCACCCCTGCTATTTGTTTATTCTTTATCTGTTAGAATAATTTTTCTAACCTGTTTGACGGGAGTCATATCTCAGTGGTGATGAATCGCCACGAACTCCATCCTCCTCATCATCAAATACCTCAAACCAATCAACTATCCAATCTCCATCTGTATCCCAATGCATAGGGTTTGAACCTTCAGCAATATGGTCATCGTCAAGATCTAAATTATACCAACCAAATTCATGTTCTCCAACAATTCTAACCGGTGAGGTTAGAGGAGAACTAGCATAGTAAATCTCCCACTGGTCAGTCCATTCACCCGAAGTCAATACAACATCATCTGCAGTATTTAGAATCAAGAAATCCGAATCTTTGTCATCGATGATAAGCACATAACGGGGGTCAATAGAGGATTGCTGATCCATTTTCAAATAGTTCTTTGTTGCTTCCTCACTAGTTCCTATACCAAGTAAAAATCCTCTAAATTGCCACCATTCATCAACTGGTTGACCTTGATAAATCAATGGACTTAATCTAACCGCATTTGGCGAGGTTAAATCAATATCTGAAATCATATAAAATTCTTGGAAATTAGTATATGGTGTGTAAGAACAACCCGCTCCCGAACAATCCCAGTTACCATCCATATCAGGATCAAAATTAGCATCAACTGGGTCTGCAGGGTCGAGTGTGAACCAAGTAAATTCAAGTTCAGGTCTTGATAATACCCCTCCATTTAATGAAAGTGGCAAACATGAAGTGGTAGTAGTTACACATTCATTTCCAGTTTCTCCATCAATCCACTGAACCATAATCTGTAAGTAGGAACTGAAATTATCATTCGATTCATTCCAAGCCATAGAGTATTCGTACCAATCAGGCAGCATATCTCCATCAGAGTCATTATCCATTGGATTAGTTCCATACTTGAACACCTCTCGACCGTCTGATAAGTTATAGTCAATATCGTGAGATACAACTTGTGAACCCGATAGTTCTGTGTTAAATGTTATCGAATCACCGTCTGAATCATTTAGATCAGGTCTAGTTTGATTATTCCATTCCATCAAGTTGGTGAATGGTAAACTTCCTGGACCGGATTGGATTATGAATTGATAAGGAGTGAAATCTCTATCATTCCATTCACCCTGAGTTGCAGGAACATCGAATGAAGTTCTGTCATACCATCCATCATGGTCGCCGTCATAATTTACATCGAAAGGATTTACTGGGTTTGCAGCCCAATGGTTTTCAGTCGTAACATCTGGCATCCCATAAATTGCATAGCAGTATTCCCATCCATCAGGAATTGAGTCACCATCTGAATCCGAACTAGTTGGATCAGCAACGCCAATTAATGTTCGATTAAAGTTATCAAAATCTAATTCATTTATTTTCTCCATCCGGTCTGCACTCTTTTGACCTTTGTTGATGAAATCATTGTAAACTCCATTCCTTGCTTGGAAATATGTATAGCCCATTTCTTCCATGTAAGCATTTATTGCATCGGTTCCAAAACTCAAGATTCCTACTTCTTGCGGAACATTATTTCGTTCCTCGTATTTACCCCATGACCGAGATTCCCATTCACGTAAATTAGAAAATCGTTCATCAAGAGAAATATTCCCATCGCCATCACAATCAAAACTATCATCATCGGAATCTAATAGAACATCACCATCAATCAACGGATTAATACCCCATAGATTCTCTTCGAGATTCCACTCTGCAAACCAATATTCGAATCCATCGTACATTCCATCTCCGTCAGTATCCGGATTTGTTGGGTCGGTGATTCCCATTAATACTGAAATGAATATATTTGCAGGCTCACCATTTTGCCAATCATTGAAATCATTGAGCATCCTTTTTCCTCGAGTTTCTTTAGTTATTAGAATGTTGAATATTCTCTGAGCTTTCTCTGTTGGCTGAAGTAAATCACCATCGATATGCATCAAAGGAGCATCTTCGGGGTGGTCGATTCCATTGTCTGGGTTTGAATTGGCCAAAGCAAATTCTTGAAGGTCGTTGATTCCATCTTCATCAGAATCAAATAGACCATCATTTGGGTCGAGTGGATTGAGTGTCCACTTTTGAGCAGAAAGATTCCAAGTAGTGAAAAGTAATTCTAAACCATCGATTATACCATCTCCATCTGTATCTGGATTGTTCGGGTCTGCCGTCCTACCAGTTAGATTAACTTGAGATTCATTGATGAAAGAACCAAAAGAAGTATCGGTTAGAATACCTGCCCATGCTTGGAATGCATATGCACTACCGATTGTAGTGACAAACCACTTTGGTGAGGTTCGATTCTCATCTGTTTCTGAATATTCAGGGGCAATTGAGTTATATTCTTCCCAATTTGTCATTCCATCTTCATCAGCATCACTCCACCGATCAATCGGGTCTAATGGATTTAGTGTCCACTTATCTTCTAGAAGATTCCACCGAGCAAACCAAATCTCCCAACCATCAGGCATTCCATCATCATCAGTATCAGTATCTAGTGGGTCACAAGAACCTGAACTGATATCTAATTGAGAAGCTAAAATGGAACCTGCTGCTCTTTCAGCAAAGTTTGCTTGTGGCACTCCTAAAAAGCTGATATTTTCAAATAAATCGGTAGAAAACCCATCAGGAAGAGGGACTCCATCTAGTGTTTGATTGGAATTAAATAAGTCTGTCCTAATATGGAATTCAAGCCAATTGACGAATTGTTCATTGGATTGAAGAACGCCATCATGATTTATGTCGTATCCATCACCATCGGGGTTCTTGAAAGCATCAGACCCATTGAGTGGATTGATTCCAACTCTAGAAGAATCCCATGAACATGCATAAACTGCTTCCCAACCATCTGGCAAAGAATCACCATCAGAATCAACATTATTTGGATCGGAAACTGACCAATTTGATGCTGCAGATGGTGATTCACCATGCGATTCTAATAATAGACCATCCATTGCTTGCATTCTTATCAATGACCATTTGTATTCACATAGATTAACCAACCCATCTTGGTCTGCATCCCAAGTTGCATCTTCGGCTCTATTAGGGTCAAGGCTCCAATTATTTCCTCCGGTGAATGTTGAGCCGACCCATCTTCGATTTTCAATCTCCCAACCATCTGGCATCCCATCACCGTCTGAATCGTGATTTGTCGGGTCTGTACCATAATCAACATTGGAAAAAGCCAGATAAGTTGCATTAGCAGATTGGCCGGCTAAGTCATCACAAATATATTCCATTTGGATACTATAATGACACCAAAGATTGGAATTTTCGTAAAAGAAGCCAAAGTATTCTTCTCCATCACTAAGGCCATCTCCATCAGTGTCTCCTACTTGTGGGTTTGTCGAATTATACCCTTCTGGAGTCCTAGCCTCATAACGATATTCGTCAATGTTTGTCCATAGACGCTCGATGATACCATCGCTAGATTGGTCTAAATCTACTCCATCGAAATCGAAATCAAGCAATCCATCCCATGGGTCGGTAGGGTCTAAACCATTACCGAGTTCCCAACCATCAGGAATTCCGTCACTATCAGAATCATTAGACCCTGGGTCAATCAATTCTAAATTTGAATATTTCCCGGGGGATGATGCTCCAAAAACAGTCATGTTGCCATCTATGTTTATAGTTGCGAGTTCAACAATTGAACCTGGAATGGTTTCTTCTTGTAGGATTTGATAAACATTAGTGTAATCACCTGAAAGAGCCCACGTTCCATGATTAGAACCAATAATTATTTCTTGTCCTGTAGAATAAATTGAATGAACATCGTTCAGTTCTCTAGAAGGAACCTTATCAGTACCTGGATTTTCCAAAAGACCGCTGTGAATAATTACATTATCAACCAATTTCAGTTGGTGAAGTCCGGATGGTGTTCCAAACCAGAGTACCTGCGGGTTTGATGCTGATGGCCCATCCAACATTAAATCTCTAATTTCAGCAGGATTTGCTACCGAACCAGATGACAATAATCGTAATTCATTGATTGAAGCATCAATCCCAAAGTCTTCATCCGAGAAGAAAACTCGCCACTCAGGAGTTGAAGCGTCTCTAGCAGAATCTGTTTTGACAAGCATAAGACCAACATCTGTAGCTACAAATAGCGTCAAGTCTCCGTCCATTAATCCGTGTTCAATATCATTAACCGAGGTATTGACAAGTGATAATGAATTAGAAATTCCTTCTCCAATAGGGTGAGTTATTTCAATCAGGCCACTACTACTTATTTCAAACACATTACCTGAACCATTATGGCCTAATCCGATAATATGAGTATTGGAACTAGAAATTTGAAGAGTTGCTATAGAATTGATAGATTCTGATAAAGACCAATCCCATGTACTGAGAGAGTCTGTAAAACCATCTAATTGTATTCTTGCAACTCCTAAACCAACACTTGAAGCAAATGCTATAGCATATAATTCATCATCATCATATACCAATTCGGAATCGAATAACTCAACTCCTTGTGGCATCCATATATCAACACTGGATGTTGTTTCATAGTCAAAAATAGTCAAACCGTATTTTGTAGTAACATATACAATCTTGTCAACTACTTCTATTCCTCGAACATCATGATTAAGAATACTATATGGTTCACCTTGTGCTCCAAAAGTGATAGGGTATTGATACAAAGATGATTCTTCATGAGAGTCAAAAATTACTGATTTTAAACCTGACATGACATTATTTCCATCATCCTCATAGATTAGATACTCTTCAAGATTTGAAAGTTGTTCTCCTAATTTCAGTGCCGTGGGAGTTCTACTCACATCGGGAGATAAAACGCCATCTCTGTTTGAATCCCATCCATCATCATCACCATCAAATAATGCACTACTTCGGTTTAAAGGATCTAATCCAAAGTGAACTTCCCAACCATCTGGTATTCCGTCACCGAAAGAAGGGTATATGTTTCTCAGGAGATATCCATCCCAGTTATACCGGTCTGAATCTTCGAGAAGCGGGTCTGTACCCAACCACATATCTTCACCAATCTGGGTTGTTGAGTCGGTAGCACATGCAGAAAGTAGATTCTGGAAAGTTGCATTAGCCCCAGTAGGGATGTAAGGCCAATTGGTTAGAACCGAACCCTCCGGTAGAGTTGCAATACACCAAAGACCATCTAATTCAGTAGTGTGATTATCTGGTGAACCGAAACTGTATTCCTCGGATGAGGTGTACCACTCGGTGGGTGAAAGAATACCATCTCGATTTACATCAAAGCCATCATAGTCGGGGTCTTCTAACATGTCGCTTGCATTAAGTGGGTCAAAACTATCACAATCATAACGTTGTGAAATGGAATCATAACCGCCTATTCGTAAGCACATGTATGCCTCATATCCATCAGGCATTCCATCACCATCAGTATCTGAACTTCTTGGATCCAAATAACTTCTAACTCCTTCACCATCGACAACTCCAGTCAATCCACGTGAAAAACCGGGGTCTGTACATATTGCGGGGTATGGCCAACAATACTCTTCAGTAGCATTTAATCCATCTTTGTCATTATCTACTAAAGCATCTGATGCATCGTCTTTATCCATGCCAGGCATAGAAACTGATCTGCCATCTATTGCAGTGAAATTAATCCACTCTGAAAATATATTTTCATGTACATCTGGAATTCCATCTCCATCAGAATCAGTAGTAGGTGGTTTTTCAAAATTAGTAGAGTCGGGATGGACGTTGGAAACTGGAGAAATAACAGGGAATTGCGACATGAAAAGTAAACTTACAACAACAGCAACAGTGGTCAAAAGAGTAGATTGGCTTCGACGCATTTACATTCCACACTACAAAGCATACGCTTCGCTAAATCGATTGTCTCATTCTACACTTAAGAGCATGATGGAGCGATGTTCATACAATTTATTAGATATTTACATTTATTTACACTCCGATAATGATAATATGTCTATTAATTAGAATATTTATCTAATTAAAATAGATTTATTCAAGACCCGTACGCGATGCGCAATAATTGATTGGCATGGCAATGAGCATTACCCACCTTGGTACTGGAAGTAGAGGAAACTCTACTTTGGTAGAGGCTGGTGGTGTTTGTGTTCTGCTTGACCAAGGTTTCAGCGGCAGACAATTAGAAAAGCGACTTGGAAGAATGAACTTATCACCAACAGACATTGATTGTATAATGATTAGTCACCACCATGGAGATCATGGGGGAGGGGCTGCCATAGCCCAAAAGAAGTGGGGAATCCAAGTCCTAGCTAACGAGAGAACGGCGATGGAACTAAATTTAGACCCTATGAAAACCACATATTTTGGTTCTCTAGATTTAATCAAGATAGGAGATGATTTGTCAATTCTGACTGTACCAGTACCTCATAGCGGGGCTGATAATGTCGCATTTGTAGCCAATTATCGTGGTGAAAGAGCCGCTGTAATTACTGATTTGGGGTCATGGACTGATGAATTGGTCAAGCATGTTCATAATTGTCAACATATTTCGATTGAAGCCAATTATGATGAAGATTTGCTAAATAACGGCCCATATCCATATTCTTTGAAAGAAAGAATCAGAAGTCGTGGTGGCCACCTTTCCAATAAACAAACAGGGGAATTTCTAGCAGAAGTTTGTACCGAGAATACCCGAAGCATTGTACTAACTCACTTAAGCGAAAAAAATAATTCACCTCATTTGGCTGAATCTACAATATTATACCACATTGGTGACTTCTTTAGTGGAGATATCGATATTTCCCTACAAGATGGTCCTGAGAAAACTCATTTTGTCAATGGAAAAGGTGATTTGCATCAAAATGTTGTCACGATAAAAAGTAAATCTGAGTAATGAATAAATGTTCGAATTCATTAAAAAAATACCTTTGACAAGGTCAATGCCTAAATGATACCGAAGCATGAGAGTATCATGTCAAGTATTCGCCGCTCCAAGCTTGACAATAATATCACTCGAGATGAACGAGGAGTTAGCGAAGTTCTTGGAGTGATAATGATGCTTGCAATGGTCGTTAGTATCATGGGTGGAGTATGGGTATTTTTGAATCCATATCTATCTGATTTCGAAGATAATACCAACTGGAACAAAGCAACTGGAATTGCTGATAGGCTTGAAGATAGAATTGATGTCGTAGGTGATTCACCAAATGGAACTGGAATACGTCATAAATTATCCATGCAAAACTCCCTGCTTCAAGGAGTAAGTAATGTTGAGTTGTGGACAATTTCTGCGGACTTGGTTTCAACTGACCAAATATCGATTCGTAGCATATCGGATAGTTCGATAGGAATAAGTTCGATTAATGAAACCGCACGTAAAGTATCTATTACTACCAGTGAGTCATACTTTGAAGAATCATTCATAGCCTCTCAAACCGAGTATGTTGCGAATTATGGTTTAACCACACCAGGTTGGAAAATGATAACTGTATATGATAGTGAAGATAATCCGATTCACCGTAGCATTACTTATCCAATATCGGGATTAAAGATCATCACAACACTTGAATCTGGTGAGCATGAGATAAATATTGCAAATAATGCTAGAATCGAGCATTTTGCCAACTCACCATGGGAAATTAGTCAATATCCAAATATTCAATTTGATGAATTGGCATCAGGGGAATACCGAATCTCTATACTACTCACTAATATCGAAGTAAACGGGACACTGGGCATCTCTTCAACACTTGGCATTGATATTTTATCATCAGGAACTTTGACTCCATTTTCTGGATTTGGCTATAATCTACGATTTACTATGTCCAACGAAATAGCAGCAGTAATTACTCCACAGTATAATGAATTATGGCTTTCTGATTACTATCTGAATCGTGCTTCAGGAACATTGGATACATTCACTGGATTAGTTCCATTTGAACGCTCTAGTGGATTCGATGGGATCTCTGTTGAAACTCATGGAGTTCCACTTTATCTAGATGTGAACATACAACAAGTGGTGGTTCAGAAATGAAGTTAAACTCGATTAGAGATGAAGAGGCTGTTTCCGCTGCAGTTGCTACCGTTCTTCTATTTGGTGGAGTGGTTTCTATTATTGGCTTAATGTTAGTTTCAATGGTACCAATTATCGAAGAATTGGAAGGTTCTATCGAAAGAGGTGACATGTCTGCACAAATGATGATATTAGCTGAGCAAACAGAATCACTGAGTGAAAATGGAATGCCTGGAGATTCTACTCAAGTAGAACTAATCCCTCTGGATGGTTCGCTAGATTGGGATGTAAGCCGTGGCGGTATGTGGTACTCATCAACCTGGCAAAATGAGTCTAGTTTTAGAATGAAAGGCGTCTTGGATTTTGATGACTCATTGGAAATCAAGCATCCGGAGTCATTCACATCAGCAGTGTGCTTTGATGACCTAAGACTAGGTCCATCTAGACCATTCATCTATACTCCACCTGCTTGGGCTGATAGCGCACATATCGCTATATCAACAGGTTTAGCGATCCCTCTTGGACCGGTAGAAGTAAGAATAACTGATCAAGGAGAGGTTGTTCAAACTGCAGACTTACAAATATATGAGTCTACTTTTGTAGACTTAACCTCAAATATTGAACCTGAAATAACCTCATCGCATGAATTGGTAGTAATTTATTCGAAAGGCGATGGTGGAACTTCTCTTATCGCACCAACACAAGCAATTCCAACCGATAATACAGGAAAGACATGGAACATACCTGTCGATGCAGGTGAAAGTCGAATTCATATTATTAGCGAGGATTCAAATCAAATTCAAATAGAATCTTCAACCATTTCTGAAACTCACTATGCGATAGATAGTGAAGAATTTAGAACTGGTGTCACTTTTACCTATCAATTTATACTGCCTCAACCTGATGTATTAAGAATTACCACCAGCACTAATTCACAATTGATTTTACAAACTGAAATTAATAATTTGAGTGGAGCAACAACTCTGATAAGTCAAGATGGAAATCATCTAGGTCATTCATTCATTTCTCCTTCCCTAGAAGGCAAAATGGAATTCACTAATCCTGGAGTTGATAGTGTCACAATAACGTGGCGTGGAGGAGGAACTTCTGTTGCTGCACTTGGCTCTACAACAGTAGCATGGCCTCCGGCAGGCATTAATGGGGCTCCAATGTTAGATGCTGATGGTGATGTTTTCGCTACATGGAAAGTGTCTAATCAAGCAAATCCAACAGAGGGAGCACATCTAATTCCTGCTTCCGATACAGGAGCATCATCTGGAATTCTGCATGAAATTATCATCCCTAATGATTCTCAAACGCACTCACTATCAATTTCTCGTGCTGGCAGTTCAAGTGAATGGAATATCAGCGGAGATTCAGATATTGAAGGTTCTATCGACAACCAAGTTCAAAATATGATGCAAGTAATTACATCTGGAACTTACCAAATGACTGTCACAGATGGACATCCAATCAAAGTCCATCATTTAGCAGGAGATAGTGGACTTGTGCAGGCAACACATGATGGAGCCCAGAGATGTAGTAGTATCAATATGATGGCCAGTGGTTGGATAACTGTAGAATTACCATGGGATTCAATGAGTGGTCAAGATGATTTCAAAGTGATAGAAGCATGGAAGAAGGGTAATTTCCCTGCAAGTCTAAAGATTACCTTGATTGGACATGAAGGAGGATCGACTCATTCCAACCTTGCTACATCTTGGGTATTCCATCTATCTAGACTTGCTTATTCATTTTCATCATCTATTACTGGTATGGAAGTAGCATACTCTGGTGGAGCAATCGTAACAAATCATCCTGAATTCAATCCGACAATAATCCGTGAACCTGTGGACCGTTCAGGACCAGGACCTAGATTTGCTGCTACTATTCCATCACTCCATCCGGCTACTGAAGGAGTGATGGGCGGAGGGAGTCTGACATTAGATATCGAGTTGTCATCTCGAGAATCTCTTGCATCTGATATTGCTTATGAAGTCAGAAGGGGATGGTCTGAACCTTATGGGTCTGCAATTGCTAATGATGCCTCTGATGGCTTGGAGTTAAGCGAAGATTGGGCTGTATATCCTGGAAGACTAGACTTACTGACTGATTATGTTGGATGGGTCCCTGACCCAAGTATTGGAACTTCTGAAGCAGTATGGCACACCAGCGGTGAACCGATTCAATTTTCATTACAAATTTCATCTCTAGACGTGATGGTAAGAGAGGTGATTGGATGAATAATTCAAATCTTCGAAAAGACACAGGTGCTGCCGCAACCGAACTAGGTTACATATTCACATTTTTACTCGGCGTACTACTTCTTTCAATGTTCAGCCTATGGGCTTGGGACATTGAAACAGCTACAAGAGAACGATGGAATGAACAGGCAATTCAAGCAAACTTAGACGATATTGCAGCTGCAGTAGAACGTGCAGATGAAGCAAGTCGGATGGGGGATGTTCAATATTCTGAATCGATTTATTGGCGAGCCACAGAAGCGGATGAAAATCTATTCACCCTAAGTTTAACAGATAATTTACTTATCTTGGAAGATGACTCTGGTAGCCTCGATTTGGAAGTCTCTATTTCGGGAGCAGGAAGTGGTCAGCATTCTGGAGAGGTTCAACTATCAGGAATTAGCACAATATGGGTTGTTCACTCAGATGGTATAACTAGTGTTCAACTAGAAAGACCTCAGTAATCATCTTCCCATTACTGCATTGTGGACTTGTGTTTGAACGTCCTTCATTCTTGATTTGGCACCTAACTCTCTAAAAACAGAAAGTGCCCTC
>MDTC01046625.1_pt1 | contig 26616 bp, 33 predicted proteins | sample 811181 | NCBI WGS metagenome assembly MDTC01 (sample SAMN05326644, study PRJNA326480) | marine metagenome | isolation source: seawater | place: Pacific Ocean: North | collected 2011
AGAAATCAGTATTAGCTGTACGACCAGTTCTAATATGTTCTTGACCTTGAGTAGATCCAGCTGCCATATTCATTTGAATATGTTGTGTAACCATAAGTCCAGAATCTAACATAGCACCTTGAAGTACTTCAGACATTCTTGATGCTCCCCAAGCTGATCTCATATCAGATCCAACAATGGATAAACCTTTATCGATAAATCTTTGTTCTGTTTCTACTGCATCTTCAGTTGATATTAGTGTAGGAATACAATTTACGAAATGTACTTTTGCAGCCAAAGCAACATCAACCCAATACTTCGAAGCTTCTTCAGAACCTACAGGTAGGTAGTTAACTAAAACATCTACTTGATGGTACTTAAGTAACTCAACAGTACGATCAAAAGATTCTGCTGGTTGTGCACCATTAACAAAGGTAACTTCATCTGGATAATCTAACATATGAGGTGCAATTCCATCTAGTTCAGGAGCAGAATAAACACTAGCTCCATCTGCTATACATGAAGTATTTGATTCTCCATTTGTATAGATTTCGTCTACATGGTCCATTGCACAATTAGGCGCAGCTCTTAGAGCTTCAGACAGTTTCTTATTGACTTTTCTTTTGTCAATATCAAATCCTAAAACAAATTCAATATCATGTACTTCATATCCTCCGATATCTTCATACATAAGACCTATTTTGTCTTCAGGGTTTTCGTTGTAGTATTGAATGCCTTCCACTAGGGACTTGGCACATGATCCGACACCTACAATGCCGACTTTTATTTTTGACATATTTTTTCTCCTTTATATCAGTTTATTTTAGTGAGTATTTGACTGGATTAGAGTAGCTCACTATTATAGTTATATAACTTTTAAGAGTCATATTTTACTAGTTCGGATTTTACTCCTGCTTCATCAAAGAATTGTTTAGTAAGTTCAAACGATTCTTCCCATTTCTTTGGCCAATTTGGATTGTATGGACCTATAACTCTTCGTATTCCAACTTGAATAATTGCTTTAGCGCATTCATGACAAACTGGTAATCCATAAACAAAAAGATCAGCACCATCTAAAGATACTCCATTCCATGAAGCATTGTATATACAATTCATTTCTGCATGTACAATTTTCTTATACTTTTCTTCTCTATTTGAATAATCGCTATCATCCATTCCTCTTGGATATCCATTATATCCTTGAGCTAAAATTTGTCCTTTTGTTCCTACAGCAATTGCACCAACTTTTGTACTTGGATCTTTACTCCAAGTTGAAACTTCTTTTGCAATGCCTAGATATCTTGGCCACCAAGTGGAATCTTTTCCATTGGTTTCCATATTTAATAATCTGTGTTTCATTTTACTAAATCAAAGTGCCTTTCATAAACGTGTAAATTTTGTACTTGCCAATGCATATCACCAGCATCCATGTGTAATTCCCACGCCAATTGATGTAGAACATATTGTTGCCAAGCATAATCATTACGATAGCCAAAGATCACATCATTAGAACGCATTTGAACTACAGCATGTAGTTTAGAATCACGGTCATAATATGTAACTGAGTTGGTACAAATAAAATCATTTTTACCATTTTCATTATACTCTTTCCAAATGCTTGGACGTGTGTAAATCATAGATGCTCTACGAGAATCTGGATTTGCTTCCAATTCATTGATTACTTGTTCAAATTGATTGTAGTATTTGTCTGACCAAATTAAATGGCCATAATTAGAGTTGATTTCACCATGTTCGTTTGCAGAATATTGCCAAGCCTTTGGTGGTTCATCACCATAAGGTATGTCATTAATGTTAGTAGATTGACTATCATACCATTCTATTTCTGCATCGATGTAATCATCGTTTGGTTTACCAAAAATGGCTTCTTCATCTGCAATAAATGAAGCACCAATCATTTCAATAGTTTTACTACCATTTCTATCTTGAGTAAAATTTTTATTTCTTAATTCGTTTCGAAAATATTCACGAACTGCTTCAATCGTTATCATTAACCGGTTCCTTAATTGGTTTATTGAACATATCACGACCTGGTTGTTGACCTTCCATCTTACCACGAATATAAGATACTGCAAAAGACGAATAATTAATTAGATCTTTATATGTATCTTCAAGTGATTCAAAGTTAGGATTATTACCAGATTCGAGTAAAGAAGTTGCACGCATAACCTTACCTAAGATTACATCATGAATGGTATCAACACCTCTTCGATAGTGCATCGATTGAGTAACATTGGATCCGTCACTTTGATAATCTTGTGATTTTTTGGTTTGCATTTCTGCACATTCTTTTAAGACTACTAGGCTTTCTTTCATATCATTTCCTTTATAATATAGTTATTATAACACAGTTTACAGTAAAAGTAAACAATTATTTTATTTTTTTGCAATTAATGCTGCAGTTTCCATTGGTTCTCATACCATTCATATCTACCATGGTACGTATAGTCATTTGAATCTGGTGGATTAATAAAAATAATAAGAGAATCAGGCCAATCCATCCATTCTTGGTTCTCTTTAATATCAGTAAATCTTTGAAGCATAATTGGAATATTATCTTCTGTTCCAGTTACTTTAACTTCTACTGGATATCCATCTGGATCAATGACATCTTTATATTCTCTTTCATCATCGTCCCATCCTAATATATCTATTAGGTAAATTTCAGCAGCATGGCCTCTACGAGTTTGCCTAATTAAATCTTCGTATGTTCTTCCACTCATTTTAAATGAGGTGTTTGTAGCTATTTTTTTAGCTTCGTTAGTAGCCCTATCATGAAGTTGAATAGGATTTATTTCGTTTATATTAAAATCTATCATTTGTAAAATATATGGTTGTTAATAATTATTGTTTGTGTTAGGTAATCATTCCAATAAGGATCAACCTGATCATTATGATACCATAAAGCACCTTCTGTTAAATCAATTCTTTGGTCCCATAATACTGAATCAGCTACTCTTATTGATTCCATCCATGTAACTGAGTCAGTCGGTTCATCTGATTTTCCATCACAAAACCAGCTAAATTGACATCTATTTTTAATAGGATATTCATTGCCTTTCCAATTAGTTCCCCACTTTGCTTGGTAAACTACATCGCAGATTGTATTGGGAAATTGTAAATCGTTAACTCTATTTAGTACTACTTGAGCTACAGCAATTCTTCCAGCTAGCGGTTGATTTGCAGCTTCAAAATATATGTTTTGAGCTAAACAAAATCTTTCTCCATTTTCATCACTTGCAAATACATCATTTGACCAAAGTGAAAATATAAGAATACATGTCATTATAACTGCATGCATTGGTAGAAACCATTTGGATCCTGAGTTTGGTAAATTTAGTTTTTTCATATCATTTCCTATAAATTTTTGCTGAATACAAATTCAATTGCTCTTTCAGCTTCTTTATCAATTGGTCTTTTTAAATACCAATTACCACAATCAGCATCTAATCCTCTGATTAAATACTCAACTTCTTTTGCAGTAATAGGATAACCCTTTGATATCGCATTACCGGCAATCGAAACCATAAGTTGATAGAGAGCATAATACCAACCATCACTTAATACTTTGTATTCTTCGATTTTTCGTTTATTTACGAATGGACAATCTTTATAACTTGTCCATGTATAATTTTTATTGTTTAGTTGATTTTTTCTATGGTCCATTAGACCTTGTTTAATAGCAGGTGGTAACTTATCAAAAAAGCTTCCTTCAGGAGTAACGTACTTATGTTGTTCCATAAGCATAGATGGATCCATAATTTTGCCTTCATTCTTTTCTATGAAATTAAAAGCACCATCATACAATGCTGGAATATAGTACATACGAGATAAATCTTTTGTTTGAGCATCACCAATCTCTCCTAATTGTTTATTAAGAGCAAACCAAAAATGTTTGATCTCTTCTTTATCAACATATCTTGTTAATGGAAACACTAATCTAAATTTTGGTAATGCTTTAGTTGAAGATGCAGTACTATATTTAATATGTTGATATTCTTTCCATGGTTCAGCATCTACTTCAACATCTACATCAACTGCGCACCAACCGGCCCAACCAGTAACTCCATCATTACACCGAGTAGAATCTTTTTTATAGATTGCTGGACTAATTAATGGAGCATCTTTCTTTGTAGGATACTTAGTGCTTTGAGATAATTTAAATAATACAGCTTCAAACTCATCAAAAGAATCATAATCCATTCTTTGATGAGTTTTATTATCGTATATGTTATTAAATATCGTTAAACTTACCATGGTTTCCTGCGTGACTTGGTGCTTCCCAACCTTCGGGTTTGATTAGATCTGGAACTCCAAGTGGATTTGGCCTTGATGGTTTTTTACCAACTTCTTTATTCATGTTAGCTTCAAGTACGGCATCCCATGCTTTATAGGAATCGATTCCAAAAGCATCTAGTGTACCAATAGCTACTACACATAAATCAATAAGACCATCTACTATTTCTTCTGGATCATTTGTCAAAAAAGCTTTACATGTTTCTTCAAATTCTTCTTCAATAAAATCAAGTCTAAATGATAGAAACTGTTTTAGTTTTTCTGGATTATTTTCAACCCATTGTCGTGTAAGATATTTTCCTTGCATTAAGTGAATATCTTCTACCCAATTTTTACTCATTATGTTATGATTCCTGATCCTGAAGAAGCTGATAAGTCAATAGGACTTGTAGCTGATTCATGTTGTTTAATTAAATCAGATACTGGTTCAACCATAAACATAACGAATTTTAAATCTATTTCAAATCCATCTTCAGCTTTTGTATAAGGCATAAATGGCATAAAGCCTAGTTTACCTTCTCCTGCTGGAATAAGAACAATAGCATCCTTAAGTATAATTGTATCAGTATCGATACCGTTGAGATCAACGTTGGCAATTAATTCTTCACCGGACGTTAACCTGACTAATTGTATATTTTTCATATTTTCTCCATATATGGTATATTATAACACAGTTTTATGTAAATGTAAACTACTTTATGCAAAAAAATCATTTAAAGTAGCAATTTCTTTTGATGACCAACCAATCGCATCAAGGATAGGATCGATCGCATCTAGAAAAGTTTTTTGGAATTGTAAGTCATAATCAATATACCTTAGAAGTCCAAACTCTTCAGGCAAATACTCAGGGAAACTAATAACGTTTTCCTTAATTGCATTTGGGGTTTTTAGATAGACGAATTTAATCTTTTCGCCATTTCCAATTTGCTGATACTTTTTCTGTAAAGACAAATCTGTAAGCAGCTTATTATATAGTAACCCACCACGAGCATGAATTGGTGTACCTTTTTTGTAGATAAGTTGGTTATCTTTATAAGCTGAGATTTTACTTATCCCACGAGGAAATGCAATTTGATCTGGTGGAAGTGATTTGAAATATGTTTTGAATTGATCAATTGATGTTTGTACTTGTGATTCTGAACCTGAAACAATTTCTTTGAATATAGCTTTAAGAGCATCACGACATGGCATAGGTGTAGATGATTTAATAGCTTCAATACCCATGATTTTTAGTTTAGGTTCTGCATAACGAACGCCTTCATTGTCTTGGACATTAAGTATATACCTTTTCTTGGCTGTCCATATACCAACATCAGCAATAACTTCACGACCCATAACCATTTTGTTTTCAATACCACCTAAGATATCGAACATACGAGCATAAGATTCTTTTAATACAGGTTCGATTTTATCTTTACATACTGCATCAAGGAAATCAGTAGTATTAGTAGGTTTGAATTTTTGTACTAGATCATCTAGGCTAACATACACACTGTCTGTGTCGATTGCAATAACATAATCCTTGGGATTATTATTGGTTGAAGAGTTAAGCAATCGATTGAGATAACCATTGACCGCTTGTTCAGCCCATCGAATAGTAAGCTGTCCGGATAATGTAATTCCTTCAGCAATTCTTTGGTCGAAGAACCTGAAGTATTTGTTGCCCAAAGCACCATAAAGAGAATTAAGGAGAATTTTAATAGCCATTTGCCTATTCTCATTAATAGTGATATCTCTTTCAATTCTGTATATGTCTTGTTTGTCATTTTTATCTGCCTTTTGTAGTTCCCTTTGAGCTTTAAGCATTGATTGTTTTATATCAACACGTTCGGTGTATAGATCATTAATGATCTTTGGCAATACACCAAGCTTATTTATATTAAAGTATTGTCCATTTGCTGCAACTGCTTTTCCATGGTTATCAACAACAGATGGATTATTAAGTATCATATCAACATCAAGAGGTGCTGTTTCACCAGTTGCAATAGTCTCTGGAGACATATTGTATTGCATAATCAATGAAGGATACAGTGAATTTAAGTCAAAAGAAACAACGTTACGATGTAATCCAACAATAGGTTCTTTCACATAACCACCGGGATATGGTGTTTTCATCTTATCTTCTGCAAATGGTATTGCAATTTTGTTTGCGTATAGATCACGATATATGATAGTGTCCCATATCGCAGTAGTGCCAAATGTATCACCATAATTAACACCACCCTTGTAACCTATAGTCATAGCAAGAGTAATAAGACCCGTTTTGTCTTCGATACGATCGACTAGTTCAACATCTTTGATATTATAATCAATGAATTTTTGATAATCAAACTTGTAGAGACTGAACAAATCTCCATGTTCTTCATAGGAAAGTTTCTTTTCGCCAAGTACAACATGAGAGATATGATTAAGAGAATAAGATTCTTGTGGGCCATAAGAATAGCCAAACTTTTTAAACAATTCAAGATAGTCTAGGTGTTCAATACCACCAATTTCGTATGTTTGTTGTTTACGTTGAAACGAATTAATAATTCTTTCGTCGACCATACCCCATGGAGATAGCTTTTTTTCTTCTCCTGGCATGAGACGATTGATGCGATTTACAAGATATGGAATATCAAAGAAACGACTATTCCAACCTGTAATAACATCTGGTGTATTTGATGGTGTAGCCCAATGCTCAATAAACTTTTGAAGAAGCATAGCTTCGTTTAAGCACTTGATATAAACAACTCGATTAGTTTTCATAAGCGCTTGGCTTACGTCATAATCACCAACACCAAAGACATAATAAGTATTGTCAATATTGTTTTTAAGACATATAGCAGTGATTTCTTTTGAAGCTTCTTCTGGTTCTGGGAATCCATCGTCTGAAGCAACTTCGATATCGATTGTAGTTACATTGATTAGGTTACGATCAAATTTGATAACACCCGGAAAGTATTCATTTATAAACGATGAAATATAACGAGTATTACCGAAGATCTTACGACCTGCAACTTGTTTATTCTCATCAACCCAACCCTTTGCATCACGCATAGAATCGAATTTAATAGGTGCGCATTTGACTCCATTAAGAGATGTCCATTCCCCTTTTGGAGAAGAGACAAATAGCGTAGGAGCGTATTTTATTTTGTGGCTGACTTTTTTACCATTCTCATAGCCACGATAGAGAATCATGTTTCCGTAACGAGTTACGTTTGTGTAGAAATTCATAGGCAATTTTCCATAATGTAGAGTAATATTATAACACAGTTTTCATAAAAAGTAAAGGACTTTTTTCATTTATTTCAAAAAAATAAAGGGACTAGGTTTGCTAATCCCTTTAATAATTGCTTTAACCTAAGGCAAATTGTTGACTTGCAACCCAGATTAGCGCAGGAGCTGTACCTAAACATACTCCAAATACTAATATAAATTGTAACAAATTGCTTAAGGTCGTAGCGATTTCGTCATGATCAGCCATATAGGCTTTAATCTTTGTCATGATCTATCTCCAGTAAAAAGTTTTAAACTATCTACTGAGTTTTCGCTAATTGAGACTCTTTACTCACGTAAAAAATCTTTCTTCGTTGATGCCCCAGCAGACCCTATTTCGATCTTCCTAGGACGCTTCTCTTTCGGGAGTTCAACTCTAGCATACACTACGAGTATTCCATCCTGCTGATCAGCACCGTCTATAACTACAAATTCAGAGAGTCGGAAGGACTTCTCAAACTTGCGGGACGATATACCTTTATACGCAAATTCACGTTCATCAGCGGGCATTTCACCTTTCACTTTTAAGATACCATCCTTTACTTCGACTGAAATGTCTTCTTGTTTGAAGCCGGCCAAAGCCATTTCGATTAAGAATTTCTCTTCATCGATCTTCACAACATTGTGTGGGGGATAGTTATCGTTAGTACGACCATTAGAATGAATTCTTTCCAATTCATCCAATAAAGGCTCAAAGCCTACGAATAAAGAACGCGGTACGTTCATTGTATTTCTTACCATTTTTAGTTCCTCCTATATATAGCAAGGTTTGTGAGAACCGGCTCAATGCCGCATTCTTCAATTATATTTATATAAATTAAAATCTTAGTTTTAAGATCTTATGTTACAATTGTGTTACAAAAGTTATATAAATAGTTATATGCAAAAATATTTAAAATTAAGATTTAAACAATTTCACAAATTCATGAAATCAGGTAGGATTCATAAGGTCTGCAACTCAGTCTTTTAATCTTTATTACTGTTTCCAATATTATATTTTGGACATAGTTCCCATTCAGACTTATCTTTAAAAGGTATAACCTTTATTTGTCTTAGAGGAGCTACATTCTTCGCTGCTTCTGGATTAAGAATTGATATCAATCCCCAATCTGCTAGTAGCACAGAAATAGTATTCCTTCTTTCTACGTCGTTTTCTAATAAATTACTAGGTTTTCCATCTAGTAAAAATAATTCTTTGAAATGCACAATAAAGTATCTTCCTTGTTTGTGCAATATATGACATGACTGAAATAACTTATTATCTCTTCTAGAGGCAACACCAATTCTAGTTAGTGTTTCTCTTACTTTGAGAAAGTCATCAGGTTCGTTGAGAGTAATTTCAAGCATCATTTCTGGCTGCCAATTACTTATTTGCTTTTGTTCTTCCACCTTTATAAATCCTTCGTTTCAAATCTTCTATTTGATTATTATTTAATAATGATAAAACAGATTTAGCCTTTTCATCGCTATATCCATAATATTCTTTAAGAGTATTAATGTTTTCATCTTCAGTAGCTTTAAACCACTTAGAAAACCTTTTCTTCTTTCTAATTATATTTATAAAAAAATCAAATTGAAGGCGCCCATCTAGGTGATGGTGCTTATTCATTTCATTAGCGTATAGAACAGTGTCTGCAAAATATGACAACCCACGATTAACCATAAAGGAGTTATATCCTTTTTCAGCTATATCATCAACCATAATATCTTTCTTGGTTGTATTGATAGCATTTAAATAATCAAACGGATTCATCTTCTCCATACCTTCCACGTGTTTCATTGCCATCATAATTTAGTTCAGTTAAACTTTTTTGAGTCATTCTAAAATCCAGTTGCTGGTCAATTGCATTACGATATTTTTCTTTATATTCGTTATTGTCTACCATGTCACGGTATTTTTCTTTATACTTATCTAGCTCTTCAGTAAGAACACCAATTCTAGTATATGCTGCTTGTAATTGACCTTGTAGTTCCTTTACTGTTGATTCTAAAATTGTTGTGTTGTTCATTTAAATTTTACTCCTGCCATAACTTCTGTTAGACATGCTACTGTGTTAAGTTCATGATCTGCAACGAATGCATTTTTATATTGATAATCAGCCAATATGAGAACTAGCTGTGGTATAGAAGCTGGTTCAATATTATCATTCATATTATCATATATTTTTCGATACAGTGCTACTGGTTCGCTATCCATATTTTCAGCTACCCATTTACGAACTTGCTTAAAGTTCTTTTCTTTTAGAAACGATACTAGATTATTAAATGAAACATCAGACAATTGTACTAATATGCCAGAATCAATTTGACCACTTACAGAGTATCTTTGTAATTCATTAAGAACTTTACGCCAATCAGGCATATGCTTCATAATCAATTCGGCAAGAATTTGTTTCTCATATTGTACATTGTTCACTTTAAGAATCATTTCACAGCGTTCTAGAAATGCCATTGCTAGTGGAGCTGCGTTTTTCTTTGAAACATTAAATTCAATTGTTGTACAACGAGAATGAAGTGGTTCAATAATTCGATTTTTAAAATTACATGTTAGAATAAACCTGCAATTAGAACTAAACTCTTCAATAAATCCACGAAGAGCTGGTTGAGTAGATTGAGGATTCAAATAATCAGCCTCATCCAATATTACAACCTTATATCCACCTTGTAAAGAAACTGTAGAAGCAAAGTGTTTGATTTTGTTTCTAAGAGTATCAATACCGGATTCTTCTGATCCATTAATCAATAAGTAGTCCAAAGCAAGCTCATTACATAATGCTTTTGCTGCAGTGGTTTTACCGGTGCCAGCTGTGCCCGTTAAGAGCATATTTTGCATTTCCCCTTGTTTTAATACCTTTTGAAAGTTTTCTTTCAACTCGGCAGGGAGTACGCATTCATCTATTGTTTTTGGTCGATACTTTTCAACCCATAGGAATTCTTCCATTAAAGAACCTCCCAACCTTCGATTGTATCAAGCCTAAATGATCTCCAAGCATTTTTGTCTATAGCCCAGACAGCATAATGTTCCATAGACTTTTCAGTATAATCAATAGTCATTGCTACACCATTTGCTTCTAATACGGCTGGATTGAGAGTACAAGGCATAACTCTAAGTTCCCCTGTGTCTATTTTTCTAAATGATACTGTGACAGTACCTTTTTTGAGCGCGCTGAGTAGCGACTTTGTGTCATTTGTGTTCATAATATATCCTATAATAAAATTAAGAGAGGGAGCCGAAGCTCCCCTCTAGTTTTGGCTTAAGCTTCTTCAGCTTCAACCACTTCCTCGGCAACTGGAACGTCACCTTCAGGAGCTTCACCATCTTTTGGTTGGTTAGCTTCTAGGAATTTAACTACTCTTGATCGTAGACCACCAACTGCTTCCAGTTCTTGTCCTTCGAATCCACCCCTTTTTGAACACAAATCAATGATTTGTACCATAGTTGAGATGTCCCCAAGAGTTAGTTGAGGTGCAGCTTCTTCAGCTGCTGCGTTTACTTCTTCAGTCATTTTATTTCTCCTTTGCAAAGTAGACTAATTAAGGAAGACCGGTAATCCGCATCTTCCACCTTATCCTCATTATTTAATAATGAGAAATTCTTTATGTATTTATATTTATACATTAAACTCGCTTGTTTTCTCCAAAGCTATAAAATAATTAACAGAAGCAGCACGTGAAATGTTGCTCCAATTACTTATAAGTTTTGAAGAGATGCTAACAAAATAATCACCAGGCAGTAATTTAAGGTTAGCAATATTAAGTACAAACTTGAATTCATTTTTGCATTCATTATCACCGTCTAATTCCATAGAAAATGTGTTTGCAGTTGAATCCCTTTCGTCAAGTACTGTTGCAGTTACAGTTCCATTATCACCAGTAAGTACCAGTTCAGAATGTCCTAAGACTGCTGCAGCTTTACGAATTTGATCAAGTACGCTTTCAGTAATTGAAATACCAAACTCACACTCAGGCATATTAATATCCTTTTGTGGAGTTGTAAGAATTTCAGGTTCTGAAAAGAAGTATTTGATTTTTGATCTATTGTCGCCAGCACTACTAATTGTAGTAAACTTATCATCAAAGCTTAATTCAGCTGGGGATACTAGATTCATAACCGACAAGAATTCATTTAAGTCATAGACTCCAAATTCCTGTGGAAAGTCTTCCACTATTTCTGCTGAAGCCATAATGTTTTTTGCTTCTGAGATCGTTTTAAGTTTTTGCCCAGGACTAATCACAATGTTCGGATTAATCGAGGCAAAGTTTTTTAACACATCAAGTGTTTCATCAGATATATTCATCATCATTCTTCCTCAAGATTAACTTCGCGATCATCATGAACGCTAAGCATAATTATAGTATAATGGAGTACTTTCATCAAATCAGATCGATTGTATCCATTCTTTTTTCCGTATCTTTGCGCATATTTTAATATGTTTCCGATACAAAACCCTTCACCATGGCCACAATCAGCAATAAATTCAGTTGATTGAAATTTATTTCTGGAATAATGCCCATCATATGTTTTGTTTATATAGTCGGCAAGCTCTTTTACAAGCTCACCTTCATTAAATTTGTAATTAATCTGACTCATCAAACTCCTTTGGACCAAAGTCCTCACTTTCGTTAAATTGTACTCCTGAATCTACTTTAGTGTATAGATCCAAGAATGCTTCTTTTGTATCATCGTCAAACCTAGCAATACACATATTGATTGACTTCATTCTATCTTTAAAGATAGCATAAGTTTGAACAATATGGCATAGCCTACGAGTTGAAATAACTTCATCAACACCATCATCAAAGAAAGTCTTTCTGATAATGTCAGCCCAATCAATAAGCTTATCAGTAAATTCAAGTACATCTTGATTTAGATCTACACCAAACTTTGTAAAATGCTTACCTACAATCTTTCTCTCTATTGCTTGAGAAGGATAGTTTTGATCTATAGAAACAGTAAACCTTTCAAGGAAGGCTTCATCAATAATAGAAGCAGCAGTAAACCTACCATCTTCAGAACCTTTGCCTTTAGTATTAGCAGTAGCTATGATGTTGAATCCTGGAGCAGGTTCTACAATTTCACCAGTCTTTTTAACAAGAACTGGCTTGCCTTCTAGTATTCCTTGAAGACACATAATTTTATTAGTAGCTCTATCAACTTCATCTAAAAGAAGGATAGCTCCATTTTCCATAGCTTTAAGAACCGGACCTTTGGAAAAAACTGTTTCTCCATTGATTAGTCTGAAACCACCGATTAAATCATCCTCATCTGTTTCAGGATTGATTTGAACTCTGATGAATTCTCTACCAAGCTTTGCACAAGCCTGTTCAACCATAAAAGTCTTACCATTTCCAGATAGACCAGAAATATAGATAGGGTAAAACATTTCAGTTTGCACGATTTTCTTAAGATCAGAAAATGGTCCCCAAGGTACAAAAGTTGAATCAACTTTAGCATAGTTCTTTTCATTATTAACTACTGATTGTGGTGACATAGCTACTACATTATTTAATGTTGGCTGATTAACAACAGTTTCCACTGGAGTAATCATTTGTGAAAGATCATACGTACCTCTACGGATTTTAGTAGCGGTATTAAAGATTGGGTTCCAATCCTTACCGGTATAACCTAATGATTGCGCAGCGTCTTTGACTTCTGCTGTTTTAAATTCCTGTTTTCCAGGAAACCTTGAGGCCAATTCCTCGAGGATTTTTTGACTTGATATTTTCAATTCATTCATAATATAGACTCCTTATCTAATTCAATTTAATATATGTATATTCTATCACAGTTTTCAGTAAATGTAAAGGCTTTTTTTCATTTATTTTCATTTATTTTACTGCTTCTAGAATGGATGGTGAACCAGCGTCACTTCTTACAGAGAAGCAAGGGGTTAACCTTGCCATATTCACGCTGTGTCCCATTATGCTACTACGTTCCCTAGCTGCTTCATCAAAACCTTTGAGTTTTGTTTATTCTTTGCGTACTTCTTAAATGTACTTCTGATTTGAGCTGTAGTCATATTGTCTGTTTCGAAATTTTCAAAATCATCTGACTCAACTTCAAGATTCTTACCAGGCTTAAGCATAAAGAATTTATCGTATCCTAAAGCCTTATTAGCAATAGAAACTTTATTCTTAGTGTATTGCTTTTGCATATCTCTATAGAAATTTGATTCGTTATCAATCCACTCGCTGCCAGTAATTTGAGCTAATTTGCTTTTCCAGTCTCGAGAATCTTGTGCAATAAAGAATCCAAGTGTAGTAACACCGTATCTTTTTTGTAGATTATTTAGTAAAGAAATAGTGGCTGAAGTTCTTCTACCTCTAATCTCAACTTTTTTATTATCAATAATGGCATTAATATTTGATTGCCAGTATCCACCTGAAGTATATGCATGATGTGCTTTTAATTTATGATCTCTTACAACTTGAAGTTGATTTGAATCACCGTCAGAAAGAACTACTAAATTCATTTTTTCAACACCATGGGTCTTAATAAATTTCTTTACTAAGTGATGAGCAACTACTAACGAAGCATTAAGTGGAGTAGATCCATACTCTTCACATTTTGCAGTTATGGAATCATCTGAATACCAATCATCGCTGTCCCAGTTTCTTCTGGATTCAGTTGTAAGTTTTCTCATATATAAATGTTGTAAAGCTTCTTCAAAATGTGCTTTGCTTAAAGAAGAAGATATCAATTGAGGCATACTCATACTATCAAAATCAATTTCACCATCTTTCATATTATATGCATAAGGACCTTGATCATCTCTCCACAAAGTAGTAAATGCATATACATCAAATGGTATATGAACTGCTTTACAAAAAGTAACTAAGTGAATTAATTGATCTAGAACTTGTGGCATTGTTGAAGACATAGAACCTGAATAATCAATTAGCATAATCATTCCATGGTTTTTAGCATCTGCTAAACTGGTTACTCTTTTAAATATATCATCATGAGTCTTATAAGAATGTAACGCATTAACATTTAAAACACCAGTTTTTCCAGTTGTAGCTCTTTGCCACTGGAAAGCTGCCTTCTTCATTTCAAATTCTTTAACTGCTATATTCGTTGCTTTCTTAACACTTTTCATATAAGAAGAGTAATCTTTTAAAATATTAGCATGTGCTTTAACTACATATTCTTCTTGCTGATCAATAACTGCTTTTCTCATTTCTCTTAATTGAGAATAAGGAACTACAGTTGTAGAAATAGTTTCTCTTCCTCTATCTCTAGCAATAAGAGTTTGATCACCATCTTTGTCAGTGTCGAGTAAACGGCTTTCCGAATCTCTGAAAAGAACATCTGTAATAGATATATCTGCATCTTCAGCTGGCTTAGGAGTTTTAGAAGTAGTTGTTACTGATCCTTCAGAATCGTTATCTTCTTTGTCTTTGTCATTACCGGAATCTTTCGATTCTTCTTGTCCGTCGCTATCTTTATCGTCATTCTCTTCAGTTTCCTCTGATGAGTCCTCTTCGTCACTATTTTCTCCTTGTGGTTCTTGGTAATCGTCGTGACCTTGTGGTAAGTCAGAGTCAGCTGATGAATCATCTTCTTGGCTTGAACTCTCAGTCTCATCCGTGGAGCTTGAATTTTCAGCTGGCTCTGGTTTTTGAATTAGCTCAGGCGTATTCTCCTGAGTGTATGCTAATATGTCTTTAACTACTTCTAATACTTCTTCAAATGTTTCAGTATGCATAGTTCTGTTAAAGAGTGTAGCTTCTTCTATATTGAAAGGTACTTCAATAAGATTATTAAGTTTTGCTTTAAGATTAATTTTATCTATGAGTTTGATTTGATCCCAATCTGGATTCTCAATATCACCAAAAAATTCGTCATTAGCTAGAGTTTTATATCCTCTTAACATTGGTCCAACCAATCCTGGATATGCATTTCTAATTAGCTTTTCAATCCTAGCATCTTCAACAACATTGATATAAGACCTAGGGCAACCTTCCAATTTCTCTGGAGTATCATGCCACCCTTCGTAAGGAGTAAATAAAGCATGACCAACTTCATGACCAACTAAAAGATCATGTACATCTTTACCCATATCTTTCCACATAGGAAGACCTAGTGTTCTAGATTGAATATCAAACCAAGCAGTATTGTAGTTTCCATATTGGACTTCAATATTCTCCTTAGCTAGTAGTTTGGCGACTGTGGTATTGTGCATAATTAACTCCTTATTTAATTATTTAATATGTATATTCTATCACAGTTTTGCCGAAATGTAAAGGCTTTTTTTCATTTATTTTCACTTTTTTTCATCTTTTTTTGTAACTGTTGCTCTGAATGGCCTTTGAAGCACATTTGCCACATAAAGTTTTATTGTAAATAAAGGCAAAATGGAGTACTGGACCCGTAAATTTACACTTAGGAGTACTGCATTTCAGATGATCTTGTTGCATAACCTTATTTATAAATTGGCGTCCCCGATAGGAGTCGAACCTATAACCGACAGCTTAGAAGGCTGTTGCTCTATCCATTGAGCTACGAGGACAATGTAAAACTATTTTATTTTACTAAAGTTTCTATCCTTGTAGAATTCAATTTTGGATCTGAATTTGTTCTCTAACACATCTCCTTTATGTGATATGATAAAGACATTGGTATCATCATCTAATGTACTTAATATTTTAGTTAGATTTTCAACACCATCTATATCTAAACTTGAATCAAAAGTTTCATCAAGAATTAGTAAATTTGTAGCTGCTGAGTTTTTCATCTTAGCAATTTGACGCCATGTAAATAGAAGAGATAAATCAATTCTTTGTTTTTCACCTTCAGAAAAAGAAGCATAATTAAATGTATCTCTATGGCGTGATCTAATAGTTTCATTAAAACTTTCATCTAAATGAAATGCTACAAAGAAATCTAGAATTTGTAGATACTGATTTATAAATCGATTCATGACTGGTAAATACTGTTTTACAACTTTAGTTTTTATGCCTGTATCTTTTAGCATCTCGCCTATAACTTCATTATAAGTTCTTTCTTCTACATGTTGTAACTTTCTTTCTGTTTCAGTGTCTTTTTGACCTCTTAATTTAGTAAGTTCTTTCTTAGCCTGTTTAACATCTCCTGATTGAGTAACTAATCCATTTATTTCTTTTTGTATCTTATCAATTTCTTTTTGTAATAACGAAATTTGATCGTTATTTGAATTAATTTTATTTTGTCTTTGTCTTAGTTTCTCTATACTTTGATTAATAGATTTAGTTGTAGTATTCAATATACTTAACTTTCTATCTAAATCCGCTTTTTCTTGTTGAATTGCTCCTGCTTCTTGTTTAATTGCTGCAATCTTTGTTGTCTTCTTCGATTCCTCGATTGGTTGGTCACACGTTGGGCATTCATCGTTTTCTTCATAGAACTTAGCATCCTGTACTAAAGATTTAATTTTATTGTTTAATTGTTGGTCATGAGATTTATAATTAGATATTTGATCTAATTGTTTTTCATAATTAGTTTGTTCTGATTTTAAAGACGCAGCTAAGTTATTACCCAGCTCTTTTGATTCTGTAAAAATATCTTTTATTTGAGAAGAATGTTCATCGATTGAACTTTTCTTTTTATCAATTTGATCTTTATTTATAGCGTTTAAGTCTTTAATATACTTTTCTTGCCCTACCATTTTAGTTTTTACAAGGTCAAGGTTATGGTCTATATCAACTAAATTGTTTCTAATAGTGGCATTTCTTTCTTTTAAAATTTGATTCATTTTAGAAAAAACATTAATATCTAATAGATCTTCAATAACTTCTCTACGCGACCAAGCTGGTAATTGCATAAATGGAATAAATGAACTAGATCCTAATACAACAATTTGATGAAATGATTTATGATTTAGTTTAAGAATATTTTGTTCTAAAAACTTTTGATGATCTCTAGCATTTGAGGCTTGATTAATTTGCCTACTATTTTGCCATATTTCAAACTTTCCTGGTTTGATAGCTCTTACAACCTTAAATTCTTGACCACCAATATTAAACTCAACTTCAACTACAGTTTGTTTTTTATTAATTGAATTAATTAATTGGTCTTTCTTAATATCTCTATGAGCTTTACCAAATAGACCAAAAGAAAGAGCATCAAGTAAAGTAGATTTACCTGCTCCGTTTTGTCCTACGATTAATGTTGATGGAGTTCTATCTAATTGAATATTTATAAATTCATTCCCGGTGGAAAGGAAGTTCTTCCACCTCACGGATTTAAAATGTATCATACTACCTCTAAATTTTGAGCTTCAGTATATAGCTCTCTTAATTTCACTTTAATATGCTCTTTATCTAAATCAGTATCAACAGCTTCGACATAGGAATCTAATAACTCTGTTGTATCTTCTAAAGAGACTTTTTCATCTTCTACACTTTCACCAAGAAATTCTTCGAAGTTTTCAGCAATTTTAAGCTCGTAGGTTTCTATAGATTGAAGTTTATCTATGAACCTATCAAACATGTAAAGGTCAGTTTTGTTTAGTACAATGATCTTTACAAATTTATGTTCGAACTCTTTCATGTCTATATTACTATAATCTGTCGTTTTATCATCATAAATAAATTTTTTGAATATAGTAATAGGGTTACGAACTGGTGTAATTTCTCGAGTCTCTGTATCTAATATATGAAAATATTTTGGATCATCTACATCAGCCCAAGTAAACTCCATTTGTGAACCAAGATAGTGAATATTATCTCTACTTGATTTAGTATGAAAATGGCCTGATAACACTTGCTCGAATCTAGAAAAAATATCAGCATTCATACCATGTGGATTAGGCATCCCTGCCATCATGTCAAATCCTTTTAATTCCAAATGAGCACCAAGAATATCAGCTTTACAATTTAAAGCAAAATCAGTATATTCTTTATAATTTGCATTGTTTATCCATGGAATCACTGCAACTTCTAAGCCATCGTAATTTAATACAGTTGGTTTCATTACAATATTAATATTAGAAGTAAAATACCCTAGCAATTCTTTTAAGGAACATAACTCATTGGTGTTTTTAAAATAGACATCATGATTTCCGGGTATAATATCCATGGTAATACCAGAATCACGCATAGGCTCAAGGAAATGCTTCCTATTAGAATTAAGAGCTTTAAAGTTGACAAATTTTCGATGCTCATAATAATCTCCTAAGTGAAGTATTTGATTTATATTATGTTCTTTTAAATAAGGAAAAAATATTTCATTATAAAATTTCCCTTGATACTCTAAAAAGATATCACTAGAATTTCTTGTACCACAATGGGTATCATTCAAAATGGCTATCTTCATACCATGAATAACTCAAGTTTTTTCAACTTAGCTTTTTCTTCTTTTGCGTATTCCTTAATAGCTTTATCAGTATCTTTTACTCTACTGATTCTTTGTCTTAAAGTATCTACATATTGCATAGTTTGTTCTGCTCCTTCTGAGTCCATACCCATTTGAACAAAATCTTCTATGCCCATTTTTTCGATAAATTTAAACTTAATATCTTGTTGTCTTTTTTCTTTTGCTATTCTTCGAATAAATGCAAAATAACATATTTGCGTAAAATAGGAAAAGGCGTTTGGTTTACCAGTTCTTGTAGCAGTTTCAATCTTATAATTATTGATTGCTCTTAGACAGTTTTCTACTGCGTCCATAACCATTTCTTCCCTATAAGTATACCTTACAAAATTTGGCCTACGGCTCAAACCTTCGGATATCTTAAGAAAGCAGGTGGCTATATAATCAGTAACTTTAGGAACTGCTTTTTCTTTACTTTTAGCTTCGTTGCATTTTGTGACATATTCAACCACAGCCAAAGAGAAATCTTTGTTATTGATGTAATGTGGTTTTTTAGTTTTTTCAACTTTTGGTGTTGTCATGTTTTTTCTCCATAATGTTCTATTATAACATATTTTCAGTCAAATGTAAACAGTTATTTTAATTTAAAAATAAATGAAAAAGTCCTTTACTTTTCGTCAAAACTGTGATATAATAATATAGTCAACCGGGGAGGTTAGAGGTATACTAATTAATGTATAGTTTCTGATTCATTATATTCTTCAGATGATAATTCAGCATCCATTTCTTCAGCAAGTTCATCCATTATTTGTTCGGCTGATCTAAGTTTGGTAGTAGGACGAGGTCTCATTCCTTCCTTGGCCAACTTAATATATTCTTCTTTAATATCTTCATCTATTTCTACATGATAAATGATCTTGCCTTGATGTAGTTTATATAATTTTTGAGAAGAGAATGGAAACCATGGAACGAAGTAAAACCCGCCGATCATACCATGATTAATTTTAAATGGTCTTTCTATTATGTAAGCTCCAGATTCAGTCTTCTCGCTCACAAGAGCGATAATCTCTTCACCGTTAAGTAATTTAAATTGTCTTATATTTAAACTTGTCATATTATATATTTATATCATATACATTGAACTTAAATCGTTCTTTTGAGTATATTTTAATTCTTTCTCCTGCATGATTTAAAGTGTAATTTTTAGTACTTTTCCAATGCAAATCATCTGCAATGTCGTATACCTTAGTATTTATATCATCTCCACTGATACGTAATCCTCTTCCTATTGATTGTAATACACGTATCTGAGATTTAGATGGACTAGCGAAAATTATGTTATGTAAGCGTTTAATATTAATACCAGTTGAAAAAGTACCCAAAGAAGCAACGATAATAGCGTCGTCCTGTCTTTCAGTAATAGCTCTAATGTTTTCTCTATCGTCAACTTTTGTTTCTCCTGAAACATAAAATAATTTCCTACCTTTTTCTATCTTTGTACTTAATAGATCATGCAATGGTTTTCCATGCTTTTCTACATAATTAAAAAGTACTAATGTATTCCCTTTTTGATCTAAAGCTAAATTACTTATAAATGTATTTCTTGGTCCATATTTAACTATAAAATCTATTTCTTCTTGATACTTCATTTTCGAAACAGCTTTACAATATTCTTCTTGATATTTTAAAAGCAATATAGATATATCCATTTGAGCTAATGAACCTTTATCCATTAATTCTTTTGATGTAGTAACCTTATATACTGATCCAAATAATCCTTCTAATACTAACTGATGTGTTTGTGTACCATCTAATGTACCAGTTGTACCAATTTTAAATGCTGCATTAACACATTTTTCCATAATAGATGTCAATGATTTAGCTTTAAACTGGTGAGCTTCGTCTCCTACAACCATACCATATTCTTCAAACCAATCAGCTGGAAATTTGTGAATAGATTGCCATGTACTTATAACAACTCTTTGTGGTATATTAAATCTTTCTTTACCCGAGTATATCCTATGGCATTCTTCATTAGCATTCCATAAATCATCCAACTTAGAATAGTCATCAAAATCACTATACATTTGCTCTACTAAAGATGTTGTTGGAACTATAATAAGTATCTTACCTTCAAAATATTTTAAGAAATATCTGATGGCCATATATATTATTAAACTTTTACCAGAAGCTGTAGGACTCAAAAGCAATCTCTTTCCATCTTTTATGGTGCGCGAGAGTGCATCGATTTGATAGTCCCTGGGTATTATACCTACTCCGTTCACGCTAGGGCCCAATTCTGCAATAAAGCCCTCTAAATCAATCTTTTCTGTAATATGTGAGTCACTTAAACCATTGATATAGTGCTCTTTTAGCATATACCCTCTTTCTTCGCAGAATTGATTTAGATAACTGACAAGACCACAATATAAGGTTTTATCCCTCATATTGAATAATCTGATCTTTCCATCCCACATTCTATTACGATATGCCGGCATAAATTTATAACCTGGCACATAAAAACAAAAATGTTCAGATAGCTCTTGTCCTGTGCTAGCTTCACATTCGATTCTAATAAAAGTTTCGTTAAGTTTGGTATATGTTATAGTTTCCATTAAAGAATTTGTCGCAATCTCTTCATTGTTGATTCTATGTCTGTGCATAAATAATTATTTATATACCAATTAATAAACATAGTTTGACTAGTTTCACTATGCCAACTTAAGTTAGATACTAATTCATTTAACTGTGTTAGTGATTGTAATTTGTTAGTCACCCAATGATACTCAGGCCAACCATAAGATATAATTGGAACACTATGCATCATACATTCGATACCAGCTGTACTATTTTCTAATATAGCTACTCTTGTTTTTGGTAAAAAATCATGTATAGATTCATATTCAGTTCGAACATCAATACCATCTTGAATCCACTTATCAACTTTATCTTTGACTTTACCTTTTATTTTCATTCGAGATGATGGATGTAATTTAACTATTATATTTTCTTTTTGTAAAGAATCAACAATCATACTTAATTTTTTAAAATGATCACCAAATCCAAATCCATTTACAGTTTCATCTGATGGTACTTGCCCAATAATTAATATATGATCTTCAGCTATGTCTTTAGCCTTTTTCCATTTTAATAAGATAGACTCATCCCACTTATTTGATTTTGCTTTGACTAATGATTGTATATAATCTAAATTTTCTTTAGTAGGAACTAAAAACCAATCTGGCTCTTTAAAAGCAATAGAAGAACTATTAGCGTATCCAATAGTATCTAGTGCAAAATGCTTTGATGTTGGAGCAGTTGGCTTAAATATTATATTATTGTTTGTAGAAACTTCAGCTTGATAACAATGATTATAGATATTAACATCTGGATTATTACTTTCGGTATGACCAAGAGCATTCATAGCTTCTCGTATTACATCTTCAAACCTAGTAAAATTATCAAAACGGTATTGATGTATTTTATATTCCACTCGTGAATTTTCTCCATTCAATCATATTTTTAATATTTTGATGGCGCCATTTAATGTTATCTAATATTTCTTTAAGAGTATTAACAATCTCTCCGTTGTAAGCCATTTTCATTTGATGTTCTTGTATAACTTCATCGGCATCATACCATTTATCTAAGTCACCTTTTAATACAGTCAATCCACCTAATGGATCGTATTCCCATCCTTTTTGGTCCATTTCTATTTGGGTTAGCTTACCATTATAATGTTTAAACTTATCTCTTAGTATAATTTTAAATTTAAGCTCTAGATCTTTTTGCTTTATTCTAGCAACAGAATATAGATCTAAGTACTTTGAATGTAATTTTGCAGAATCTCTAGACGCTTCATCCAATTGAACTTCGTCAATTTCTGCATCTTTTTTCCACATTTCTAATATTGATTCTAAATTCATAATATATTTTCTCCGGGCATATAGTTATATATTATAACACAGAATGCGCCAAAAGTAAAGGAGTTTATTCAAATTCGAATGAAGTATATTTGAATGTTACGTCAGCTTGTAAGTATTCAACCTCAGAAGATTGTGAATTAAATTCTACTGCAGTTAAACTTGTTGGGAATACATCTTTAAATCTAATCGATTTATTTAAGTTGTTATGAGAAGACATTATCATAAGTGTAGCATCAAATTTAAATTGATTTTCTGTACCACCAGTAGTAACGATATCATGTAACCAATTAAATATTTCAACATAGTTTTCCATATTTTCAGTAACATTAAATCTAATTGCCAAATCTTCAAACGTTAACCTATCACCAGTCATAGAAAGATTTAAACCTCTATATGGTACTACAGCTTCTGCTAATGAAATACCAGGCATAGTAACCTGAGTACAAAAATATTCTGTATTAGCAAAGTTAGTTTTATCCAGTTTAAATGTAAACCCAACTGGACTTAAAAAGTTTTTATTCGTCGTTAGTGCCATCTTCTTCCTCTTCAGTTTCTTCGGCTAAACCCCACCAATTCCATCTACCATCTTTTGGTTGCTCTTTTTCATTCATATATCTATTTATAATGATTTAAATGCTAGGTATAAAAAAAGGGACTCCGAAGAGCCCCTTTTAAAGAATTAGAATTAACTAATAATGGATTAGTCCATCATTTCGTCAACTCTGAAGATTCTAAAGTATGGATTAGCACGATCAGTACCAGTTCCATCAGCAGCTACGAATGGATTTGCAACCATGCCGTATCTTGTTTTGAATCCAATTCTTGGTTGGAAGTCTTCTTCACCAACGGCTTTAACCATAGTTAAAGGAACGTATGGGCAATAGAAAAGACCAGCGTCATAAGGATTAGCACCTCTATATCCAACGCAGACAAAGTCTACTGTTGCATAAGGATCGATGTAAACCTTAACTCTTCCGTTAAGAACACCAGCAAAAGTATTACCAGTATCATCAACATTCAAGTTAGTTGATAACGCAGCAGAGTAATCCATCATACCTGAAGCAGCCAAAGCTGAAGCAACATCAGAAGAAACGATAACATAGTTACCTTTTCCACGTCTTGTTTCTTTAGCAATTACGTTAGCTTCTCTTTCGATTTGCATGATAAGACCTTTGAACTTCTCAGCCATCCATCTACCATCTGAATCAGATGAAAGATTAAACACACCATTAATAGTTGTGTTTGCTTGTTGAGCACCCATTTTAGCTTTAACTAAAACTGTTCTAACAACTTCTCTGTTGATTTCCGCTAGGATCTCTGCAGATAGGATATTAGCTAGTTCGCCTTCAGCGTCTAGACCGTGCACAGCTTTAAGATCTTGTGCAAGTTCCATGGTGTATTCAGCTTTAAGAGCTCTTGACTTAGCAGTTACTGTAGATTTCTCGATTGAGAAAGCCATTTCACCAAAAGCCGCACCAGCGCCACCTGACATACCACGTTGTTCCGCAGTAGCAGTTGGAAGACCAGAACCCAATGTATGAGTTGTGTCACCATCACCGATGTCACCATCAGTATCAGCGTCAGTCAAGCCTTCTAGACCAGTTGTACCAGCTTCTTGAGTACCAGTTCCTGAGAATCCAGTATCAGCTTCGTTGAACAGAGCTTCTGTTCCACCTTGAGTTGAGTATTTTGACTTCATTGCGAAGATAAGACCAGTTGGTCCGCTCATTGGCTGAACGCCAGCGATATCATAAGCAATTAAGTTAGGCATTGCACGTCTCACAAGTGAGATAAGTACTGGGTCAAAGTTAGCAATGGAAGCGCCAGTCGCGTTAGCGTGGGCTTCTGTTACATTACCAAAATTTTGTTGTACTCTTTCTTCTTGTAGAGCAACTTCTTGGTTTTCAAGAAGTCTTGCAGTGACAGCCTTTTTGTATCTATCGTCGATACCTGGAACATCTCCATGTTCCAAGACGGGAGACCATTTCTCCATTAATTTTTCGTCTGCACTAAACATTTTTGTTTTCCTCTATGAGTTATTTAATGTGTTTACTAATAGCTTGAGTATATGCATTCATTGAACTTGAAGATTCCACAAGTGGTTGTTCTTCATTTCCAACTAAAGCATCAGCTTCATCTACTGATTCAGTAACGTCTTTTTCAAAGTATGATTCTTTAACAGTTTTTACTTTCATTTCGAAAGTATCAACGTCGTCAAAATCAATGTCTTCTACCAAAGATGCTAGTTTCTCAGCTTCTGTTGCTGCCAAGCCCGAAGATTGTCTTCTTACAACGTCAGCTCTTTCGAATGATTGAGACTTTTCGTGTAATTGAATATTATCTTCTGTGGTTTTATTGAGTTGTTCTTCTAGTTCTGCAACTTGATCAGCTAAATCGTCGATCAGGTCAGCTTTACCTTCTGGAACTTCAATATAATGTTCCTTGAATACTGATTGTAAAGAATCCATAAATTGCTCAGCGATTTCAGTCCTAAGACCTTGCTCGATTGCAACTTCGTTTTCTTTAACCCAATTCTCAACTACGTAGTTAAGATATGAATCTACTTTATTTACAAGTGATTCATTTAGGTCGTTTACTTCAGACTCAAGGTTTTGCGCATATTCTGATTCTAATCTATCGATTTCAGCACTTACTTTCATTTTGTAAGCAGCTTCAAAGATAGCACCAGCTTTATCACGGAATCCATCAGATAGCGTAGCTTCTTCTGCAACTAAGATATCTAAATCTTCGTCCCAGTTAGCATCTTCAACTTGGTTAGAAGATTCGGTATTAACCTCTTCTTTTTTCACACTAGTTTCTGATACTTGCTTAACCATCTTTGCGAACAACTGTTGCGCTTCGTCTTTTCTCGCTTTCTTTAGCATATCGAGAGCAGCGTTAATTACACCAGCTTTGGTTTTAGGAATAGCGACTTCTTCGACTTCGTCTTCGTCTTCTTCATCATCTTCTTCAGATGACTCATCAACTTCTTCTTCGTCTTCGTCAGAGTCCTTTTCGTCCTCTTCTTCTTCCTTTACCTTAGCTTCTGCAACTTCAACTTCCTCTTCAACAACATCCTCTGCAACTTCTGAGATTTCTTCTTCAGTTACTGATTCAGCTTCAACGCTTTCGGCGACAACTTTTTTAATTTCATCTGTCATTGACATATGTTTGTCCTCTTAAGTTTTGAGTTTATTAAAGTTTAGAGAGGAAATTCTTAAACGCTTTGATCTCTGCTTCAGCTAAATGCTTAGCGGGAGTACGTTTTATTTCAGTCTCAATTTTTTCAATTTCTTGCGGCTGCAGGATACCATTATTCCATATCCAATCAACACCTTCCATAACACCGTTAACAAAAGCTGACGGAGCAGAAGGGTCCTGGACTATGTCTACGGAGGCTAACATAAAGTCATCCTTCACATACATGGTTCCGTTTTTGTTCGCAAGAGTTCCCATACCACGACTTGATACACCAAGCTTAACACCACCTTCAAGAAGACCTTCAACGATCTTACCCATAGGAGTTTTAAGTATTGATGCTTTTCCATAAACATCATTTCCCTCAAATTTGAGTTCAGTGATTTTATGAGAAACTTTGTCAAGGTTTACTGTTGGTCCTTCCGGATGATTTAACTCTCCAACAGCTCTACCTTGAGAAACCTGCTCGTCGACATATTTGCCTACTGCAGATTCTAAAATTTGTTTTTCATAGATACGGCCATTTCTATTTTTTTTATTGGCCTGCATGAATACGCCTTCGATGACGTAGCTCTTATCACCATTCTTTTTGGCTTCGCTTACGACATTTAAGTTATTGCTTACGTATTCTGATATAAGTTTCATTTA
>MDTC01158956.1_pt1 | contig 26615 bp, 40 predicted proteins | sample 811181 | NCBI WGS metagenome assembly MDTC01 (sample SAMN05326644, study PRJNA326480) | marine metagenome | isolation source: seawater | place: Pacific Ocean: North | collected 2011
CCACATCACACACCTTTTCAAGGAACCTGAGAATGCTTTTATCGCTTGTCTCTCTGCCCTTGAATACAGTTTCAACCAAAGGACCCAAATTAAGATAAATGGAATCGGTATCAGAAGCAATAACATAATCAATCTCCTCAGTTTTTAAAATTTTGTTAATGTAAGAATTCATCTTGTTCTCAATCCAACGGATCGAGACTTGACCTGACAATGTAATTGCTTCAGCATTAGTTACATTATAGTATCTAAAATACTGATTGCCAACAGCACCATAGGCAGAGTTCAATTGAATCTTACGTGCCATCTGGATATTATTAAATGCAGATATATCATCTTGCAGTTTCTCATCACCAGTCTTTTCGTACTGTTTCTTAGCAGAGATCATCTTCTTCTTATAGATGACACGATCATCATAGATCTTCTGCATCATCTCAGGCAAGAACCCTTTTATATCTTTGCGGTATTGGGCTCCGTTGGCACACACAGCACTGTTCCCTCCGATGGAAATAGTTTGGGTGAGCAATCCTTCAACACTGGCGGTTGGATGTCGTCTCTCTTCAAGGGTTTCTGGAGAGATGTTATATTGCATAATGAGATGAGGATACAGACTGTTGAGATCGAAAGACACCACCCAGTCATAGAGACCTGGCTTAGGTTCTTTAACATACGCACCAGCATACTTTTCATCTTTTCTAGATTCTTGTCTTGGAGGGACACAGATCTTACGCTCCTTTAAGTAATTGTAGATGAGAGTATCCCACATACGAACTTGGGAATACACGTCTTGGAAGTTAACCTTGGCATCATATGCCATAACAACTGCTAGTTCAAGCAGTTTCATCTTCTTCTCTAGTCGATCAACCAGTTCAACGTCGTGGATGTTGTACTTAACAAACTTATTCCAGTCATTAGTATAGAACGCTTTGAAGTTCTCATACTCTGAGTGATCAAGTTTTGCTTCGCCCAACTCAACAGTAGCGATATGATCTAATCGATAGGACTCTTGATTAGTATAAGTAAACTTCCTATACAGATCAAGATAGTCTAAGATTGAAACACCAAGTATATCATATGAAAGATTCCTACGTCCTTGGATATAGATCTCTCTCATATTAACTCGGTTCCAAGGTGACAAACTTTTTTGAAACTTCTCACCAAGTTGACTCTCGATTCTCCTACAAATATAAGGTATATCATATAGGTTACAGTTCCATCCTGTCACAATGTCAGGTGTATTCTGTACCCACCACTTATGGAAAGCACCGAGCATATCTTGCTCGTTGTTATAGAGACGATAGTCAGTTCCACCACCTTCATACTCACGAGTTCCCCAAGTAATAAACTTACCTGTAGCAAAATCCTTGATAGTAATACAGAGCATTCTTTCTGCTGCTGCATCTACATCAGGGAATCCATTCTCACACTCAACCTCGATATCAATAGTATAGATTCTCATCAGATCCATATTGGCACGCATCTCTTGAGGATACTTTTCTGATATCCACTGATATACGAACCTCTCGTATCCGTGTACTGCGAATCCTTCTACATCTTTATACTTTTCAATAAACTCTCTAGCACGTTTGGCACCATCCTGTTTGACAGGTGCCATAGGTTTACCTTCGAGAGTCTTCCACTTACCTTTAGGTGAGGGAACGTATAAGGTTGGTTTGATTATATCTTTATATGCTACAGGTTCTCCATCCTCGTATCCACGACAAAGAATGGAGTCACCCAACAGGGTCACGTTTGTATAGATTGAACTCAAAGTGCCTTTTTGTAATTGGTCACGGTGTCTTCCGATGGATCCACTATAGTCAAAACAACGTCAGATGTCAAGAAGATATCCCTCTGATCTGTATACAGAGGATACTTGTCGAAAGATCCTTCATTTATTTTGAAGACATTTTGTATAAGGTAACTTGGTTCTTCGTCCAGTTCTGTTACCTCACCCATCAAGTGACTGTGGTCTTTCAGCACTACTATTTTCAACGGATTCATTGTGATGTACCTTTGTTAGATGTTCCCATTTACTCAATACCTCTGGATGTGGACTGTAGATTGTTGATACAGTTCCAAGTGTAACGAGGGTTGAGTTGTTTTGTGACAAAGGAATCCAAGGGAACAGTTCCAGATTCAAGTCATTAATTTTCTGAGGAGAGTCAGTAGTACCTTCTTCAAATAACATCTCAGCAGTAGCATTTAATGTTACTTGATATGGATTTGTTAGTACATAACCGATAGGTTGATAAGATTTCTCGTCAGGATAAGCTTCCTTTACGTCAGCTATCACGTCCTCTCCGTTGAGAAGTCTTACGATTTTTGCGGTCATAGTTTTTATCCATTAATTGATAGTATACACCACGAACGATCTCTCCGAAAGATCTACGTGCAGTTATGTTCTTTTCATCAGCAAGTGTCCGTGCTAAGTAAAGAACTTCTTCAACATTTTCTTTTGGCACATCCAGAGTAATACTTTCAAACTCTTTGGTATGCCTAGGAACACAGTTAAAATAGTGGTTCATAATAATCCAAATAAAAAAGAGACCTGTCGGTCTCTTCTGTTGTACATTATATATGTTACCAATCATCGTCACTTGTTTGTGACTCCACCCACTCAGCATTGTTTCTACAGTATGCATCAGCATCTATTTCCATATGCCAGTGGGTGATGGTATGAAGTGTCTGTATTACAAACATCATACCGAGTATGATAACAGGTCCTGCCCACAATGGGTGCATCATCACCTCATTTGCTTTTTTCATTCGGTTTTTTCTTTCTTTTAATATCTGCGATAGCTTTCTTTATCACAGTAAAAGGAGTGTTAAGTAATTTCATAAACTTTCCTCTGTTGTGCTTCTGGAACGATTCTTTCCAGAGATATTGTCAGCAATCCGTTACAAAATGTAACACTAGAGACTTCCACATCTTCTGATAGGTTAAAAATCCTATCAAATGATCTTGCTGCTAGTCCTCGGTGTAGAAACTCATCGTTTCCTTCACTTGGTCTTTCTTTCTTTGACTTTATATGTAGTTGCTTTTCTTTGGTAGATACTTCTACCTCTTCTTTGCTCCAACCTGCTAAACCTAGTTCGATCTTCCACTCATTATCATTGAGTTTTTGGATGTTGTACGGAGGATAAGAACTGCTCTGGGGGTTTAGACCGAAAGCGTGTAATCTTGTAAATGTGTCATCTAATCCGACACTATATTTGTTGATTGCGTCAACAAGTACGTCCATATCTTTGGACGCAAAACGTGATAGTCCTGGCATAATAGTTCTCCTTATAAAGCGAGATGTAATTTGTAGTCCCCGAAGGCGACCAACTATATTTAGCGTAGGTAGTACAAATATACAAGTACGGTTGAGGTAGAAATGTCCGTATTATTACTTATTTTGACTAAATAAATTGCTAAATAGCTTTAAGAAAAAAGGGCACTTAAAATGAAATCCTATCTCCCCTTTGTTATGCTTATATCTTTGACTGCACCAGGAATTGCACGTGCAGATTTGACACATCGCCTCACAAGTAGTGTCCAACTACAAGTAGATGCAGGTTATACTTCCGTGTCACGAGCTGGAAACTCGTATAGCACCAGTGGATCTGGTGTCACCACAACTATTACACCGACAGGTGGTAGTGCTGCAAGTAACTTAGGTGGTATCTCAGCAGTCAGTGCAACAGGTGTTGCTACTTTTGCATTACCTGATGCAGTACAGACTACTCAAGGTAATTCATATTCATATACACAGAACATAACAACTGGCGACGCTATCGTAACTACTGCTGCTGATGTAGGTGATGTAAACGGTTACAGTAACACAATTTCAACAGCACCTGGTTCAAAAGATACCTTGGCTGGAACCATTAGTACTGCTGGAGCGATGGCTCTAACAGCTGGTGGAAGTGGTACCTCAGCTACTGGACAGTTTGTCACTGAAATCACAATCCGATAAAAACCTTATATATAATGAAACGCATAGGAATCCTATTAATATGCTTTCTAGGGATACCACTGAGAACCCTTGCGGTGCCTGTGGTCCCTAATTTTCAGCAAGGCTCTATGACGAGCCATACGGAAACTGAAAGTACAATAACGGAGACCATAAATTCAATTGATTATCGTACAGGATGGGAATACAGCGTGACAGGGGTAGGAATAAAAAACAATGGGCAACCATTGAATCCCCCAGTGAATACATCAACAGTAACAGTGAACCCCACAGTGGGGTCAGGAGATTCAGCCGTAACTGGAACGGTAACAAGTTCATTCGACAACTTAGACTTCTCTGCACAAAACAGTTTCACAATAAACAATCCAGGCGAAGCATTTCAATTTACCCAGAGCTATCAAGGAGCTGGGATGACGAATCAAACAATAATTCAAAGAGTAACAACTATAGAGTCCGTCACAGATACAACAAGTACATTTACCCAGTAATAGCAACGCTTCTCAGCGTTCAATCTGTACCTTTAAGAGCAGAAGGTGTGGGTGGTGTGTCTGCTACTGCAAATCCAATCGCGAATAGTTCAGGCTCAGTAACCAACCAGGCAATACAGGTTTTACAAGGTCCTTATATCACTAACACCTATGGTGGTGGTGTGCAATGTCAAGGTGCAACGTTCAACCTTACACCATACTTACAGTTCAGTGATTCACGTAAAGATCCTTGGGAAGATTTCTTTCAAGATCCACAATATAATTTGTCAGACTTTAGTGGTAGAACTATTAAACAACAAGTGACAGTAAAAAACTACCCTTGGGAGACTTGGTATGATACTAGAACCAAGGCAGACGGTAGTAGGTGGTTTGAAGATGGTGCTGATATAGTTATTGAACAGGATGTAGATACAGGTGATGGTATACCTGATCAAACTACCAATGGAGTTCTCGATCCTATCTGGTACAAACCTGTACGTACTGATATGAAGGCGAATCAAAACTTTAACGTAGGTCTATCTGCAACTCTATCCATACCACTTGATAAAAAACTAGGAGAACAATGTAAACAAGCAGCAGATGCACAGATTGCAGCAGTTATACAAGGCACTGCTAACAAGCGATTAGACTTTGAGATCGCGAGACTTAAAAACTGCGGGGAATTAATGAAAGCTGGTATATTTTTCCATCCAAAGTCACCTTATCACGCAGTCTGTGCTGATGTCGTGGTAACTGCACCAGGTGGTACGGTTCAACCACATTCACATAGCATACCTAAACCTGAATATCAGAATCCTATTTCATCCGACGGGACGGCTTCAGATCTGGGAGTCCTTTCGATTGGCGATATTGATTTGAAATAATTTGTGAACGTGTTGGTTTGTTATCCACCTTACCTAATTTCTTTTTAACAGCAGTCATTCCCTTCTTAATAGCAGGTTTCACAACCCTTAGCAGTAAATCTGCTAGGGGTTTTGCTAATAGGGCTGATGTTGTTGCGACTGTAGCTATGACTGCTGTAGAAGATATTACAGGTGCAGTTGGGATAAACTGTTCGACTGGTGGAATATCCTCCCACAATGTAATACAGATAGTCTCCTCTGGATTTAACTTATAACCTGTCACACGCTCTGTACCTGCCTGATTTGCGTCTCCAATGCGTCTTGCATTAAGAGGAGGACATTCTACTTCTTTCGTCTCATTCGGTGTCTGAGGTGTTTCTGGAGGGGGTGGTGTATCTAGAGGGTCTGGATCTCCTGTATCAATACCTTCTGCTTCTTCTTGTTCAACCTGTATAGTTTGCCAACTTAAACCACCTGCATCGTAGTTAGGTGGTTCATAGTATGGCATACCAGCATCACACAAAGTGACATTACCTTTCGGATCATTATCTACTAACTGTTTGTTGGGATTATTTTTTAAATTTTCTTTATGTACCTTGACACAACCAGGCATATAAACAATAGGAGTTCCTATAAGTTGTGTTACTGGTATATCTGGTGTATTAGTAATAGGAGGTACATACATCCACGTTCTTATATCATACAATGGGCGAACTTGAACGAACCTAACACCACTATTAATATTTGGCTGGTAAATATTTGGTATAGATCTTAAAGAATTCACACCACTGTATATTTGTGGTATATAAATTTCACTCATCGTTATAAGAGATGCTGATATTATCTAGCCCTTTTACCTCGCTAGGTTCTACTTTTATCTCTGGAGCAAATTGTTTTTTCTCCTCCTCTTCCCATTCTTCTACAATCTGTTTTGCTTGACGATCCACGTCACGCATAGTGTTATCAACTTTTAGTTTGAACCACCACTCCTTTACCCATTCCAATAATCCTTTATATAAATGTCTCAAGTATGGGTTCTTTTGTTTAAATATCCACTTATCTACTTTCTGATACCACGTAACTTCTCCTTTACCTGGTAGTATTTCCTTGAACCTGTGAACCATTTGGTACCTCCAATCTATAATCGTTCGGCACCTTAATACCATTAACTCCACCTGTTGTAGTAGAGAAACCTTTAAGTTGCCGATACACTTCTTCCGAAATTATAATTCTCAATTCATTTCTTTCTGCTTCAATCCTTTTTTCAGGACCTCCTTGCATTTTATCTAACTGATGTTGAACACCAACAGTCGCACCAGTACCTACTACGGCTGCTGCGGTAACACCTGTTGTTATCTTTTGTAGATCCATTAGAACTGTGGAATACCAAACCCTTCGCCAACAGGAGGTGCCATAGGTTCTGCTTGTGGTGTGGTTGGCAAATCTATTGCTCCACTAAGTCCACCAAGTCCAGCTCCACTAAGTCCACCAGGTAATACTGATTCCATTACCTTACCCTTGACGCTCTCGATAATTGCATCCTTGCGTATGAATACATAGCCAGCAACACCAACGACGGTGAGAGATACAACACCACTAAGTACAGCGATTCCATTGATTAGTTTTTGCATAATGTTTTCCTTTCGGTAATTTATTTAGTAGTTGAAGAACTGCTCTTCACAATATTCTTCACGATAGTTATCTAATTTACGTATAATCTTATCCATCTTCAAGACACTAGAAGCATCACGACGTTGTTGCTCTAGGCAAGCTTCTCGTAATGTTTCTATATCATTATTATTAAACCGCATCGGATTAACATTCCTTATTTAAACCTTCTGCCATATTTCCACCGATGTCAGAACCTTGTTCTCCACCGAACATTGCTACCCAACCAGCAGCCACCCAACCAATAAAAGGAATACCAGTGAGAGCTGGAGCAGCAGCAGCACCAACGCTAGTCCCAACCAAGCGACCAGTTCCTTTTGCTGCACCGATTGCTTCGATACAAGCTTCACTTTTTCGTGTTTTTGATATCTCCTCTGCTTGATACTGAGTCAAACCAGGTGGTGCATCTATCCAAGACCTTGTATTTGATACAGGTCCGCCTTGGTTAGTCTTACCATCCATAAAGTATTCTTCAGCAACCTTCTGTGTGTTGTTAGACAGTCCTAGGAAACCACCTTTGGTTTTTATATCCTTGGTAATATATGCAGTCTTGGGATCGTTAGCTTGATAGCTTAACTGATAACCATCCTTACTTACTTTTGCAGCGTAAGAGGTATAGTCCCCTACTGGTACATTAATACTTGGTAGTTTATTCTCGTTCCTAGCACTGCTGACGAGCATACCTATCATTCCAATGTGTGAGACAGCAACTATGCTACCTACAACTCCAATGGAAATCCATTTCCATTTACTTTCCATTTACTTAGTCTCAGGTTTAATACTTATTGGTGCTTGTTCGATACGAATGGTTTGTGCAGGTGCAGTTTGTGCTGCTGCTGCAATCAACTTCTCCATATCAGATTTGCTTATGCCACCACCTCCACCACCGCCATTCTGTGCACCCTTTTTGGATGTCTGAACGCCAAAGGTAGCTAAAACTCCTGTAAAAACCGAAGCTATGAAAGTCGGATCCAGGTCTTGTTTAGGCATACGAAGTGCCGATGGCAACTCCACGTACGCTAATGTTAAGATCGCACCACTCCAGCACAAAATACCAAGTCTCACAAAAGTAGACAATATTGCCATCTGTTCCTCCTTGTCCTCTGCTGCGTCTTTCAACTTAGCAAATAAACCAGGTTTCTTAGGTGGTTCTTCCTTCAAAGTTTCCTTCTTGGGTTCTTCTTTTGCTGCCATAGTATATTATGAATCTATTACTATATAGCTACTCTTCACCTACTACTTTTTTCTTACCAATATTATACTTAGATTCTAAATTCCATTCACCTTTCTCCTTGTAGGATATAACTTTGATTTGATTTAATGGAGCAAGTTCTCCCAACTTACTTTCAGTAACGATCTCAATCAATCCCCAATCAGATAATAATTTTGTAATCCTATTCCTTCTCTCTACATCATTCGTAGTAATGTTTGCGTGTTTTCCATCCAAAGCGAAGAGTTCTTTGAAGTGGACGATATAATACTTTCCTTTCTTATGCAGTATGTGACACGATTGAAATAACTTTTTCTCCTTTCTTGAAGCTACACCAATACGAGTTAGTGTTTCTCTTACCTTTAAGAAGTCATCAGGTTGTCGTAAAGAAACCTCGACCATAATATCGGTAGACCAAGATACCTCTTGCTCTTCACTCATTTCATTCCTCCAGTATTTAATTTAGATTTGATCAACTCAATCTGATCTTTAGTCAGAATTCGTAAAGCATCCCGAGCTTTGTCATCATTGTACTTGAAGTATTTCTTGATGAGATCAAGGTCTTGAACCTTGTCTTTCTTTTGCCAAGGAGAGAAACGACGTTTCTTTCTCAGACTATTTAGATAAAACGAATATTGCATATCCTTATCAATGTGATGATTCACGTTCATCTCATTAGAGTATATAATTGTATCGATAAAAGCGGATAAACATTTGTTTATAACATAAGGTGGATACTGTCTCATCCAATCCTCACCACGTTCAGCAATGTTCTCCTTTGTCCAGTTAATACTGTTAAGGTAATCAGTTAAAGGGTAGTTGTGCTTGCTCATAATTTGTGATTAGTAGTTCTTTACGTTTGGATTGATCGAGGTTATAAGATCCAGTTGACCTCATAGTATATGTTAAATCCCATTCTTGCATAGTGTGACCATCAAACAAGTTTCTAATGTGTTCATTTGAATTGTATGTGACCATCCACTTGTTTGTAGACTCATTACAGTCCTTAGCAAATTTGTTATGGTTGAATCCCTTATGCATATTTCCTTTCTTACCATAGAGAAAGTCTTTAATATTATAAGGAGGATCCATAAAGACAAAAGCATCACCACCTAATAGTTTTTCATATGAGAGATTTGTGATCTTCCATCCTTGCATCATTTCAGAATACATTGTTAGTTTGTATATACCATTCAAACTAAAGTTCTGGTTAGATGCTTGTCTTGAAAAGGATGAGTTCATTGTCAGACCTGAGAATGAACACTTGTTAATAATATAAAAGTATGCTGCTCTTAGTAAAGGATCATTACCTTTTGATTCTAAACCCTCCTTTGCTTCATCAAATAACTGTGATGCTTTGTCTGGAACTTCGTGTTCTTTTTTAAAGTCTGCAATAAGAGGTACCAATTCTAACTCATTATCTCTTAATTGTACATAGAAATTATAAAGAGGTTTATATAAATCATTGATCCATATTTGTGCTTTTGGATATTGTTTACAAACTTCTATTGCTACTGAACAACCACCTACAAATGGTTCTCTATACTCTTTAAAGTCTGGCATCTTACCAACCAGATATTTTGCTGCACGAGATTTACCACCAGGATATCTCAACGGTGTTTTCAAAGATTTCAATGACATAAAGATCAACCGTAACCTGGAGATGAAGTACGTTTAGAAGCAATATCGTGTGCTTCTTCACCTTGCACAAATCCATCTGTACTATCATCTTGAACTAATTTAACGTTCAACATATTTTGTCCGAAAGGACCTCCGTTGATAGCACCAGTAGGGAATGTATTAAAACTTATATTAGCACGCCAATCGTCACCTTGGTGAGGAATTGTAAAATGTAGTAACCAACTAGGAAAGATTATCAATGTACCTGGTGTGTGCTTAGGTGCAGGTAAAGCATTCTCATACTCAGATGAAATAATTTCTAGTTGGTTATGAGATCTTGCATACACAGGATCTTGAAACATAGTAGGATAACCTTCTTGTAAGACATAAGTACCACTCCAATATGATAATGGATGTCTATGTAACTGATGACAACCACCACTATGAGGAGGTGAGCATACACCCCACATTAAACTAATCTCAAAATCACCCCACATTTCAAACTTCTGTTCTACTTTAATCTCTCTTAAACAAGAGTGGATCCAATCAGTAAGTTCTTTAAACTCTGGAAGGATATGGAGATTACCTTTTGTAGTCTGTACAGTAAATGGTATGTTGAACTGTCCACGCTCAATAGGATTGAGTGCTGCAACTACAGGATCAACTAATTCTTTATTCTCAAAAGTATATACTTCAGTAGGAAAATACTGATGTACGTTCATAGTCTCCCTTATCTTGGGATCTGACTTATGATCACTTGCCATTTAAAAATTCTTCTTTGAGTTGTGATTTGATCTCATCAAGAGATTTACCTTCACCCATCTTATCATCAATGATCATATTTAAACCATTCTGTACCAAGTCCATAAAATTATCACCTAGGTTTTCTTTAGGATCTCCTTTCATCTTATTATATTCTACTGCCATATCATAACAATCCATAGCATCTCGATCTTCTTTATCAAATGAAATTGTTCCACCCACACCCATCTCTAGAACATTAGCAAGGGGAGAGTCATCCCATTGGAATGTAATACCTTCTGGTGCTGTGTCTAATAGAACTCCTAGTCCTTCATTAATTAAACCAGGTGATTTCTGATTCTTATATGGTGCAACAGTACCTCGACATAAACACTTGTCAGGACCGATGAGTCCTTGTCCTCGTGTTCTAGGATCTGCTAGTTGATCTATAGATGCAACAATAAGTGAATCTTTATTGACATCGTGTATTACAAGGTAATCAAATTCATCACCAAGGTATACTTCCATACCACTCTTTCTTTTCTTTCTAAGATCTAAACTCTTCTGATGTCCTTCAAATCTTTTAACCTGTATCTTTTTAGATGTATAGGGTTTCATAAAATCCCATCCAACATCAATACCAGTATCAGGTTCACAAAGTTGATCACGTTCTAAACTAATGTACTCATAGAATTTCCACGCAAAGAAATATTCAGATGCACGACCTCGTATGCGGTGTGTAACTTTTTCTTTTTCTTTAGGGGTAATTCTTTCTTTTGTCATTTGAACTGGCACCTCATCATTAGTTCAGTGCAACAAGCGACGAGATTGACTTCTTGGTCAGCAACAAACGCTGCTTTATATTGATATTCACCAATAACAAGAACTGCTTCGGGGATTGATGCGGGTACTAAATATGTATACAAGTTGTCATATACTTTACGCATAATCTGAGTGGGTTCATTATCTAGATTTTGAACAACCCACTTTCTCATATTCGTAAACTCTTTCTTTTCAATATAACTCATCAAGTCATCTAGTTTGGTATCAGATATTGCTGCAAGAACCCCTGTATCGATCTTACCAATAGAACTATACCTCTGCAATTCATTTAGAGTTCTACGGAAGTCAGGGAAATACTTTTGTACAAGTGCTACCAATACTTTTGGTTCAGATGAAACCTTCTGCTCTTTGAGAATATCTTGTATCCTCTTGAAGAACTGAGCAGCAAGTTGTTGTTTCTCTTTACCAGTAATACTAAAGTCTACAACTGAACAACGTGAATGGAGTGGTTCAATAATCTTGTTCTTATAGTTACACGTAAATATAAACCTACAGTTGTTAGAAAACTCTTCGATGTTTGCACGAAGAAGTAACTGAACATCATTTGTAGTATTATCTGCTTCATCAATGATGATGACCTTAGAACCACCTGTTAAAGAAACAGTTGATGCAAAATTCTTTGCGTGATTTCTTACTGTATCTAAAAATCTACCTTCATCAGATCCATTGATTACATAATAGTCTGCACCTATCTCTTCACACAATGCTTTTGCTACTGTTGTCTTACCAATACCAGGAGGTCCGCTCAACAACAGATTAGGAATCTTACCTTGCTCTACAAATTTAGACAGCACTGATTTAATAGACTCAGGAAGAATACAATCCTCAATCTTTTTGGGTCTATATTGTTCACACCAGAGAAAATCAGTCATAAGGAGAAAGTACAAGATTGAAACTAAAAATAATTCTATCCTCTTTTGACCGATGTGGCAAGGATTGATGCATCAGTTGTGCAGGAAAGAATATCATATCACCTTCATTCATCGAAGGTGTAATCTCTTCTGGGAATCCAGTCCAAGGATCAGGAAACGGTGAGAAGAAATTTGTTGCTTTATGATCACTCCCTAGTTGTGCATAGAAGATAGCAGACCATCCGTAGATACTATGTGTATGTACTGGATGCATTTGACCTGCTGTATATTTCTGACACCAACTAGATGGAATGTCCATAGGTACAGGGAACTGATCGTATGTACCTTTTGTTGTAGGATAAAATCTACGGAACCAATTGATAGGTTCTTCTAATAATAAAAGTAAGTCATTATGATAGGGAGGTTGTAAACCTTCACCATAATACTTACAGTAGTCAGAATAAAATGGTTGATTAAATTCTGTGCAATCTGAATCAGTAAAGTCCACGAGTGATAAGAAATCTTTTTTTAGATTCTTCCACTCAGGGACTGATTTTTTAACGTAAGGTATCTGAAAGAAAGTACCTGACATCATTTTACATCTGGTTCAAGTGCGATATAGTATTCGATATTATTTGCTTCAGAAACAAAATGAGATACCTTATTCTTAGCAACAGAGACAGTGTAGTCACCTGGTAGAAGTTTAAGATTCTCAACCTTAAAACAATAACAAAAATCTTCAGTAAGGTTTTCGTTTGATCCAACTGGAACTGAATATGTATTAGAAGTTTCGTTCTTCTTATCACACACTTGCAATCTAATCTCGTCTCCTTTATTAAACAAACACAAATCAGAAACTTGATATACACTTGCTGCTCTCAACAAGTCAGAAATTACGTCTGTCTTGAGAGTAAAGTTAACATCAATATCAGGCATCTGAATTCCTTTATCTGGAACCTTTGCAATTACCGTAGGGTCTGAGTAGTAAAAGGTACCTTTCGATTCCGAACCTTCATCCGTAGTGATGAGTTTCTGAGGATTCGAGAAGTCGAAGACTGGATTCTCAAACAATGAGAGACTAGAAAGGAAGACACCGAGATCGTAAATCGCGACCTGTTGGGGGAACGTTTCAGTAATGTCAGCAGAAGCAAAGATGTTCTTGTTGACACTAAGTGTCCGAATCCTGCTACCTTGATCAATAACAATTGACTTGTTGATCGTGGCAAAGTTCTTAAGGATGTTTTGAGTTCTTTTAGAAAGTTTGACAATGCTCATAATAAGGATTAATGTTTATCTGTCGTAATCGACAGTGAATGCTGATGGTGACTCTGAGGTTAGTCTATTTGATTCTTCTCGTTTGTCACTAAAGTGTAGGAGTAGCATACCATAGTGGATGATCTTAACGATATCCCTACGTGCTGTTCCTTTTCTATCATAGCGTGAAGCATACTTTAGAACATTACTCCTACAAAATGCTTCAGCATCACCTACGGAATCAATAAGGTCAAGAGTCTGTACGTTGCCGACAGAGTAATGACCTTTGTAAGTGCTTGCAATGTATTCTGAGATCTCTTTTAAAATCTCGTCTTCATTGTACTTTCTCATACTACGTAACCATACTGTTCTCGAAGGATCTTTTTATAAGGTTTACCCAAATCTTTGAGTTCCTTAACAAGTAATAACTTGTTGTGTAACGCAGTATCACCGCCTAGTTTAAGGGCGGTGATTACTGTTGCTAGTTCTTCATCATTGATTGGAAGATCCATATGTTTTAATTGTACTTTAGTTTTGCGGTTCTGTCAATTCCTCTTTGTTAAGGTCGAACTCTGCATCTATTTTATCATACAATTCTAGGAATGCTTGCTTTGTCTCATCATCAAAACGATTGATGCTGTACTGGATAGCGTCTTCTTTAGAACCGAAGATTGCGAATGCCTTAACGATATGAACCAACCTACGTGTGGAGATCACTTCATCAACACCACCATCAGCAAATGTCTTACGGATGATCTGTGCCCAATCTGCAAGTCTTGCACAGAAGGAATCATCTGAACAAATTGCTTTGAGAATCTTAGTCTCAGTAACTGGTGATGGATAATCTTGCTCTAGTGTGATAGCAAATCTTTCTAGGAATGCTTCATTAAGAACATTGGTTCCCATAAAACGACCGTCATCAGAACCCTTACCTTTGGTATTCGCAGTTGCAATAACATTGAATCCATTAGCAGGTTTTACATAGCGTCCGATCTTCTTAAGGAATACTCCTTTACCTTCAAGGATTGACTGTAGGCAGAGTATCTTATTAGATGCTAAATCAACTTCATCAAGCAATAAGACACATCCTCTTTCGAGTGCTTCGATGATAGGACCGTTATGCCAAACTGTAGAACCATTTTGGAGACGGAAACCACCGATGAGATCATCTTCATCAGTCTCGATTGTGATATTAACACGAATCAACTCCCTATTTAGTTGAGCACACGCTTGCTCTACACCGAATGTTTTACCATTACCTGATAGACCTTGAATGTAAGTAGGATAGAAAACACCTGACTTGATAATTTTCTTGACTGCATTGAAGTTACCGAATGGTACGAATGTAGGATCTTTAGTTGGAACTAGAGATACTTTGTCTGTTGATTGAACAACCTGTTTCTCGAATACTTCACGTGCTTCTTCAACAGTAAGGTTCCACTTGCCGATACCGACTTTATATGTCTTGAGTCTTTTCTTGACTGTAGCAAGAGAGCAACGGAATTTATCTGCTGCTTTTAATAGATCTGCGTTACCGACTTCAGTACCTACGGAGTCCTTAAGGAAAGTTAGGATGTCTGTGGTTGTTACAGGGATTTCAGTTGTGAATGGCATTTGTTTGTTTGTTGTCTATGGTTTAATTATAGGGTAGTAATGTGACTCTGTGTGCACATAGTGGACACTTATCCAACTGTCTGTGCAAAGGATGTGAGCATCTTTTTATTGTTCCTTTTGTTCTTGAACATCTTCTTGAATGCTGTACCGATCTGTCCTTTAGTAGCACCTTCTTCTAGTTCATCCATTAGATCAACTTCTTCGGTGTTGTTGATAGGCATTACAAATAACTTATCATAAGGTGACTCAGTAAATTCATAGAACTTTTGCTTACGATATACTTTGATTACTTCATCGATACCGTTCTTAAAGTAACCCATATATTGTGAGAGTCTAAAGAATCCATTTGCATCACGTGGTGTTACTAAACGGAATCCTAGAAGAGATATCTGAGGGAAGTTATCCTTAAGGTTCTCAAGCATTGTATTTACTTGATCTGAAGGATTGTCTTTTTTAGCATACAACTTACCTCTTTTACGGTCACGTAACTGGCAGTTGTATCCAAATGAATTTTCGAATAAACGTCCTTCGTAGATTGCTTTACGAGATGTATAGTATGAAGCACACGCACTCTCACCATCAGTAAGGACACTGATTGATACTTTCTCAGCACCAGTCTTCTTGATGAAGTGTGGAAGAACAGAATGCATTGCTGCTATTGATTCGATAAGTGGAGTGCCACTTAAACCCATAGCACCAGATGGTTGAAGGTCATACTCTCTTCCCCACCTGTTTCCACCTTTAAGGTAACTGTTGCAACCTGCATTTCTCCAGAGTCCTAGAGCAAGACGATGGAAATCTTTTTTGTTTACATCAGATGTAAGCATTTCCATTAGACAGAATCCTCTTCCGAATGATAAGTCACCTTGATTAGGATTAGGAAATCTGTCTTTATCTTCTTCTTGTCTGAATCCGTGATAGTTGTATCCAAAGGCAAGAACTGTGAATGGTATCGATACTTTGTTACAGAAGTATGCTAGTTGAAGTACTTGCTTTACTGTATCCATTAAGCAATTGCTCATTGAACCTGACCAGTCAAGGATGAAGATCATACCGTGATTCTTACCATCAGGTAGAACAGTTACTTTCTTGAATAGATCTTCGTTGTACTTGTACTGGAATAGTTTTGTTGTATCAAGAACTCCAGTCTTGGATGTAGATGCACGAGCATAAGCACCTGCACTCTTTCTCATTTCAAATTCTTTAACAAGATAGTTAACTTCTTTCTGAGATTCTCTATAGAACTCTTTATAGTCATTCTCTGATTTGATCAACTGTTCATTCTGACGAAGGTATGATCTTACTCTCCACTCATCAGCATTACGATCTAGATCAGATGCATCACGTGTTACGAAAGCATCTTCATTAACTTTAAGAACTTCTTTCCAGTCAATAACGAGTGTCTTAGGATCTAACCTAGGAATCTCAACATACTCTGTGTCGTAACCACCAGTCTGAACATAGTCTGCAATTTTTTTATTGAAAGTTGCATCAGTTCTTGCTTCAAGAGATGAAATACCGTGCTCATTAGAAGCACCAAATCCATTAGAACCTCCTACTGTTGCATCAGTCTTCACATCACTTTCTACCTTATCCCAAGGTTGGTTTGGGTTGATAATTTCTTGATCAGGTGTTTGCTCTACTTCTTCTTCAGTTGCTTTACCTTCTTGTGATTCTTCACCTTCACCTTCACCTTCTTCACTACCTTGCTGAGGGAAAGAGAATGGTGATTCTGGAGCATCTTCATCTTCTTCTTCAGTATCTTCTAGTTGACCTTTCATATACTCAAAGATGTCATCAGAAACTTTCAATACAGTATCAAAATCTTCAGCAGCACCAACACGATCTACTAATGCTTGCTCTTCATCTGTGAATGATACGTATGTGAAGTTACCGATCTTGAAGTATAGGTTGATCTTATCAATGAACTCAAACTTATTAGCATCACCTTCGATATCAAAAAAGTCTTGCTCATTTAACTCTTCATATCCTCTGAAGAAAGTCTTAGGAAGACCTGCATACTTACGCTTCATTAACTTCTCAATACGAGCATCTTCGACTACGTTTATGAATGACTGTGGGCAATTACATTTCAATGTCCAGTCTTCGTTAGGAGTAAAGAGTGCGTGACCTACCTCGTGAGCAACAAGCATATCGTATACGTTCTCTGATGCTTTCTCCCAGATAGGAAGTGTTAGAACTCTACGCTCTACATCAAACTGTGCTGTCTCACACTTTCTGTGCTCTACAACGATGTCTTCTGTTGCAAGTAGTTTAGCAAGTGTTCCTTTGACTCCTGTGTTGATTGTCATAGTCTCTGTGTCTCGTGTATGTACATATACTAATACGAAAACCGTCCCTTGGGACGGTTCAGTAGACACTTTATCAACTGTCTACGCCTGGCACGTGCCTGACGTAATGCTTGGGGTTTAAGGTGACGTTTCTTTTCCTTCTTGGAATGATGCTGCCAGTTCGGGGTAGTCATTTTGCATTGAAAGCTATTGAGACTCTAGGAGTATCTATAAGATTTTTCTCTGTTTTATGTTCTAACCAAGATGGAAATATTAATAGAGTCCTTGGTACAGCAGGGAAATGCCTTCCCTCTTCAGTACCCCAGTGGCACATTTTAGAAAGTGGATTGGGATTAAGGAATACTATTCCACCTTGCTCAGGTAAGCAACAGTGATTATAGTATACACCAGATAAAGAAAAATTAGCGTGTGTATGTGCAATTTGAAAACTGTCTCTTCTTCCCCTATTCAACCAAGATTGCATTATAGTACAGGTAGGATCTATATGTGCTAATGACTTTTCAAGAAATTCTCTCAAGTAGGGTAAATTATATTTTTCAAACAATTGCAAATGATTCATCTTCTGGTGCGAACCATAGAGAATCTCTTCATTGGCACCTTCACTCAGGTGAGATAGGATGTCTGGATCATTTGGAATTCCATCTACCTCCTCATCTATAATAGGGTTATCGTGCCTAAACATATAGAGAGGACTTGGAAATAGTTTTACTTCAAATCCTTCTTTCATTTTTTCCTCTTCCTTCTCCTTTTTTTATACTCACCGAGTCCTAATAATCTCATAGGAGGTCTGACCAAAAAATGTTCTACAGTAAAGATTCCAAACATCACTAATAGGAACGTCGTCATTCCAACAAGGACTATAGGTTCTAATACTTTTTCTACTGTCTTATTCATTATGGTTTTGGTAAATTTGGAAATCTATGCAACCTTACGTGGTCTTGAATACTCATCATATATGATACAGACCACCTCTCCTGATCCAATTCATTCATACGAACTTCGTGGTCTTGATAACCTGGCCAGAAATAAAGATCTCCTTCACGTGGTATCTGACAATGTGTGAATGGCCAGTAAGGTCTAATTCTATGTAGATGCTCTACTGCTGATGATGGATGATATACATATAGGTCTCCAGAATTTCCTTTAGGAACTGAGACATAATATGTACCTGCTACATCACAATCAGAATGATTATGTCTCATCTGGAATCCACCTTTAGGATTAATATTAACCCAACAGTGTACGACTTCTAAATCTGGATCAAACATTTCTGTCTTCTGTCTTAAGAAGTCATTGATGTAAGGATACTGAATGTGAAGATCATTCTGTGTATGTACAGTAGACCAAGCAGTTCCATATGCTTTATTCTCATCACAACAAAACTCATCTCTACGAGAGAGAAGAGCATCTTTAAACTCATTATGGTTTGTTAATTCACCATTCGATGTATAGAAAGGAATGTTAAACATCTTCTGTGCAATGACTAAACTCTGATGACTTATCAAACTTAAGTGTTCTATCAAACTTATCTAATAGAACATCTCCTTTATGAGATATAATAAACATATTTGTATTACCCATACCAATGTCCTTGAGGATTTTAAGGAGTTCTTCAGTAGCATTTGTGTCTAGGGATGAGTCAAATACCTCATCAAGAATCAATAGATTTGTAATGATAGAGTTCTTTAACTTAGCAATGTATCTCCAAGTGAATAGAAGTGATAAATCAATCTTCTGTTTCTCTCCTTCAGAGAAAGAAGCATAAGAAAACTTATCACGATGACGTGACTTAATAACTTCTGCAAATGATTCATCAAGAGTGAAGTTAATATATGTATCCATCGATGAAAGATACTTATTAATTTGTTGATTGATTATAGGTACATACTTACTAATAATTTTTGCTTTGATTCCATCATCCTTTAGAAAACCTGCAACGATTTTAAAGTCACGTGCTTCCTTATTAACACCAGCACATACTTCTTCTTTCTCATCATATTCAGATTGAACTTTGGCAAGAAGTCTTTTCTCACCTAGGATGTCAGGTTGTACTGAGAGATCATTAATAGTATTCTTAATTTCATTATTCTTTTTCATTATTTTACCTTCCTCATTCATTAGAGCACGAACTTCAAAAGTGTATTCAGTAATAAGATCAGTATCTTGTCTTAATTTTTCTATCTGTTTAAGTGCTTTCTTTGTTTCCTTCTGTAAGGTTTCCGATGCTTCTGCTAGTTCAATAGATTTCTCAGTTAATTTTTTAACTTTCATCCTACGGAAGTTCTCATCTATATCTTGTTCACAAGTAGGACAAGAAGAATTCTTTTCAAAAAACTTTACATCTTTTTGATTCTTATCAGATTTACCTTCTAGTTTAGAAAGAATAGAACTTGTTTTCTTATATGATTTTTCTTTCTCTGCTAGTTTATGAGCAGCAGTATCTAGTGCATTGATTTTATCATCAAAGACTTTTGTCTCAGCACGAATTTCATCTATTCTATCTTTATTCTCTTTCAATTTAAAGTGGAAGGTTGCAATCCTTTCATCATTAACAACAGTCAGTTTAGAAACAACTTTCTTCTGTGATTCAATACTTGCTTTTGCCATCGCAAGTTCGTGACTACATTCTTTTAAAATTTCATTGTTCTCTTTGACACGTTCCTTTAAGAGCATATTCATCTGAGAAAACACTTGAATATCCAAGAGGTCTTCAATAACTTCTCTTCGATGTGATGCTCCAAGTTGCATAAAGGGAACAAATGTACTACTCCCAAGTATAACCACCTGTGTGAATGACTTGTAATTAAATTTTAGAATAGATTGTTCTAGATATTTTTGGTAATCTCTATTAGCAGCATCTTGATCTATCAAGTTGTCATTACGATACAACTCAAAGATGTTAGGTTTCATACCACGGATGACTTTATATTCAATCGTTCCTACTTTAAATTCTATTTCTACTACAGTCTCACGTTCATTGATACTATTAACTAACTGTGATTTGGTGACTTTACGAAAGGGCTTGTTAAACAATACGAAAGTCAAAGCATCAAGCATCGTAGATTTACCTGCACCATTAGATCCGATGACTAATGTCGAAGGTGATTCTACGAAGTTGATTTCTGTAAATGAATTTCCTGTGCTTAAAAAGTTCTTCCAACGAATCTTTTCAAATACTATCATAATGGAGGAGGTACTACCAGTTCGTTAGGATCAATGAACACATAGTTGTAATTATGTGCATTGCAATTTTGGATGACAATTTCTTCGTCTACTTCAGTAACATCAAGTGGACGTTTGTAATCATCAGCCTGTAACAATCCATAATAGCGGTCCGCGTCGTCTTTGTCAACAAAAATTTGCACAACTTTACCACCGTCATTATCATTGACAGCATATACACCACCAGTTTTTTTATCTAATAGTATAAACATTACAGGTTAATTGCTTCTAGGTATAAGGATTTGAGAATAGAACTTACATTCTCCTGATCAATATTCTCTCCAATTTCTCTAACGTAATCTTCAAGTACTTTCATAGTATCTTCCGATTCGATATTTTCATTGGTTACATATTCATCTATATCCAAAGATACATCTTCGATGATTTTTAAATCTGCAAGATCACTTTGTTGTAGTTGTTTAATATAACGATCAAACCATACTTGGTTTTCTCTTGCTTGTACTATAACTTTTACAAACGATCCTTTTAGGAGAGAGAAGTCAGGTATAGTTTCATAATTTTTTTGGATGTCATCATAATATAATTTGTTAAAGATGTTGTAAGTATTCTTATGGAATGTAACTCTTTTGTTCTTAGTATTTAGAGTATGGAAACCACGTTCACAACCGTAATCATTCCAGTACAATTGGTACGGATTACCGAGATATTGAATCGATTCTCTCTTACTTCTATTGTGATAGTGACCAGAGAATGTCATATCAAATTTTTCATATGGACTTGGATCATCTCCGTGTTCCATAAACCTACCAGGCACTGCTTCAAATCCAGTAAGTTCTAAGTGACCCATACAAACAGTAGCATCTGACTGATCAATAAAGTCATCAATCTCTTTCCTATTGTCAGGACAGATCCAAGGTATCATTGCAATTTTCATATCATCAAACTGCAAGTGACAAGGTTTATCAATGATCTTAATATAATCATACTCACTCAATAGATGCTTGGGTGCGTTAATCTTAAGAGTATTTTTAAAATAGATATCGTGGTTACCAATTAGCATATGCATAGTGATACCAAGTTCTTTTAGTGGTTCAAACCACATCTCTCTAGCACAGTCAAGCGACAAAAAATTTATATACTTACGTCTGTCAAATGTGTCACCTAGACACAAGATGTTTGTAATTTTATTAGTTTTGATATATGGTATAACAATATTGCTATAAAACTCTCTATACTTATCAATGAATACCTGATTGTCATTGCGAACACCGAAGTGCTGATCAGTGATTAGAAGTAACTTCATCTTTTGTTGTTCATTTCAATACGAGCTTTGATGGCATTGTTATCTGCCATTGAACTTTTATCATCGGAATGAAATACTTGATCGAATCCCGACTTCTCAATAATCTTATCTTTAATATCCATTTGACGTTTCTCCTTTGCAATACGTCTTAGGAAAGCATAGTAAACGATTTGAGTGAAATATGCAAATGGGTTCCTAGATTTAGCAGGATCAAAGTTATCGATGTACTGGACACAGTTCTCCACACCATCACTAATCATATCTTCCTTGTACATATAGTTAATAAAATTAGGTCTATATGATAGATGAGTTGCGATCTTTAGAAAACAGTCTCCTATGTACTCAGGAATTCTGGGTTTCTTTTTCTCTTTAATTTTGGCGATCTCAACTCTATCTCTATGATCCACAATAGCTTTGAGAAACTTTTGGTTATCTATGTAGTGTTGTGATCCTTTACCTCTCTTCGCCATTACTTTGGGCATTGATAATGTTTATTCCATTACAATAAGTATACCATTTTCAACTGGACTTGACAAGGACACCAAAAACGGATACAATCAACACTGTAAGGGTTGAAAGGGATATTAGCTTAGTTACTTATCCTTTCCATAGATCCTCTAGTTTCTTGCGGGCGGCATCCACGTCCCCGATGAATCCCATTTCTTGATTCATCTTATTTGTCTTAGCACTGTCGTTGACACCAGGTATATTTCCTAGTTCAGACTTTACAAAATATTTGTACATAATTATTGCTTCTTGAGTCAGAGGTGCAACAGTTAATATCTTATCTTCAGGAATGATATAAAAATCTTCGGACGCGAAAACCATCCATCGCTTCAACCCGACCGCGAGTGCCCTCTTTCCTTCTATCATATGTTCATTAACGTGAACCTTTGCAGGATCTTGAATGAATGCTAGATGCGAACCATTTTCTTCACACACTATAACGCGACCAATGATCTCTTCGCCTGAGCACAGTTTGATTGCTCCGAAGAATTCCTCGTCTGGTCTAAGATAGCTTAAAGTGAGAGTCACGTTAATCTCCTAATTTGATTTCGGTAATACCATAATTAAAGGATTCGGATTGATATATTTTAATCCGTTCAGTCAGATGGTTCAATGTATAATTACGAGAATGACCATTACTGATGTCATCAGCAAAATCATATAAGGTCGCACTTGCTTTTGAATCGTGCGTTCTTAAAGCTCTCCCTATTGATTGTAGGTTGCGAACTTTAGATTTAGTAGGTGAAGCAAAAATAACATTATGTAGATTCTTTATATTGATACCAGTACTGAAGGTACCGTACGATGCTAAGATAATTGCATTATCGGAGCACTCACAGATATCACGCACTTCTTCTCGTTCTGTAGCAGGTACTCCACCGTGAACATAGAATAGTTTTTTACTTTGGTTGTTACTATTTAGCAATTCCCATAAAGGATCTCCGTGTTTTTCTACGTAGTTGAATAGGATTAGAGTGTTTCCTTTAAGATCTCTTGCGAGTCCTGTAATTATATTGTTCCTTTTTCTATGACCTATGATATAATTTATCTCATCCTGATACGTATCAAATCCTAAGAACTGATGCTTACAAAGTAATATATTAATCTTTAACTCTGACAACTCTCCTCTCTTCTGGAGATCCTTTGTCTTAATAAAATTCTCTACCTGACCAAACAAACCTTCTAGTTGTAACTGATGACTTTGCATTCCATCAAGAGTTCCTGTAAGTCCCACACGATATTTAACGTCATAGCATTTTTCCATTATCTTACTGAGACTCTTTGCTTTATATTGATGTGCTTCATCACCAATTACTACATCAAACCTATTAAAGAAATCTGCTTTCTCTTTGTAGATACTCTGCCAAGTGGATATAACCACTGGTGCTTTATTGTACTTATCCTCTCCTCCGTAGATCTTCGCTACAGGAACAAACTTACACATCATCCCATACTTTTCAAAGTCCTTGTATAACTGTTCTACTAATGACGTTGTTGGTACTATGATTAATATCTCTCTGTTTACTGCTAGGTGCCAACGAACCATACAGTATATGATTAGAGATTTGCCAGACCCAGTGGGTGATAGTATAAGTCTACGGTTATTCCGAAGTGCTGAATAAATTGCGGAAAGTTGGTAGTCTCTTGCCTTGAAAGGCAGACCGAGCATTCCAGTAAAGTCTTTAATTGTCTGAGGTAGTATGCCCTGATTAACTTCTTGGGGTCTTCCATAGTCATCATTATCAATAATGTCGTATTCATATCCCATCTTATCTAACCATTCAACTAGATATGGGAATAGTCCTACGTATAGTTCTCCTGTACCAGGCGAGTATAATCTTATCTTCCCATCCCATCTTCTATATCTACGTGTCTTCATTAAAAATTTTGCTTCTGGTACTTCGAAACAAAAGTATTCTGACAGTTCGTGATGAATGTGTGGCTCCGTACCTATACGAAGATACACTTCATTCTTTTTTGTAATAGAAGTCATCAAACAGGAAACTCAAATCGCTTGGCATCAATAGCGTTCTTCACTTGGAATCCACGGTTATTGATCATCTTGAGAATGTTCTCAATATAATTTATACAAGTTTCAAAGTAACTAATCTTCAGACTCATCTTTGATAGGTCTTCATCAGACTCTAGAAAGATATTGATATCTCCTTTCAATACTTTTAGATCAAAATATTTTCCATCATCATCTTTACCCTTACCGTTATAGTAAAGCCATTTGAATTTTCTTAAAGACTTATACTGAAAACGTAGATCTTCCAGTACAAGTTTGTATTTGTTGTAATAGATATGATATTTTTGGTGCAGTCTAGCAACACCAAGGGATTCAGATCCCAAATTCAATTCATCAAACAAGCAGTCTTGTGACCAAGACTCTTGCAATTCATCAAGTAAAGCCATACTAATCTAATTTTTTAATTTTGGTTCCTTCTAATGTTTGTATTTCGTAGGAAGTGTAATCAAATACTACTATTGCTTGGAAGTATTCTTGATCACTAAGTGTTGCATCAAAGTCTAGTGTGGTTAACGATACTGGTTTTAGATCAGTAAAGTTTACATTGAACTTTGGTTGCAGATTTGAATTCAGAATGGATAGAGTACCATCTGCAAATCTTGAATCACCTATACTGTTCTGATGATATTTTGTTTCTTGTATTGATTCATAATAACTTCTTTCACTTAGATTGTCTGGTGTACCCAAACCTCTCATCCAGTTCTGAAGAATAAGGAAGTTCTCCATATCCTCATCAACAATAAAAGTTAATGTGAACTGACCAAAGGTCATCATACCGTCCAAGTTAATGGTACGCATAGGAGTTGGTTGCCCAACTAGACCTAGTTCTAATGATGGTACGTTTGCTGTCTGTGCAAAGTATGCGATCTTAGGAAATTTAGCTAGTACAAAACGGAAGCCACCTGGACTTAAGAAATTCCTATTGCTGATTTGACTCGCGAAAGACATTGACTATATTAGTGAGATCCGTCTATGACTATTTAGTCACATATAGAACTCGTCTAATACATTTAGAGTTTTATTTAAGTACTCATTTGCACCAATACATTCCCACTTACCTTTCTCTCCGATCTCACATTTGTAATGCAATTCTCTTTTAAGTTGCATTAATTTACTGGTCATTGCTACTTTGTCTAATCTTCCGTTCATTTTTCTAACCCTCTAAAAGAATTTCGTTTACTCGATGCGGATGTTCCTGTAGATATGGTACATCTGACTGTGCTTGTTTACAAGCATCATATGAATGCTCTGCATACTCACAAACATAACTGTTATGGTTCTCTGAATCCAAGTAACCAACGGTGTAATGATTCATAGAAACTCCTATCATACTGTCTAATATTTAGGTCAAAGCATAAAAAAAGAGACCCAAAAAGGGTCTCTTTGTTAAGCCATATAAGCGTTTGCTTACATAAGGTTGTCAACAAGAACACGTCTGTAGTAGCGGTTCTTATTAGGATCAAGATCTCCACCACCTTGGTCGGTACCTTCCGCAAATGGGTTAGCAACAAGACCATAACGAGTCTTGAATCCGATTTTTGGTTGGAAAGTATCTTGTCCAACTGCTCTGACCATCTGTAATGGAACATATGGGCAGTAGAATAGACCTGCATCATATGCAGAACTACCTTTGTATCCACCAACGTAGAAGTGTCTGTCACTTACGTTTGCAGAATATGGATCAACGTATACCTTAATCCTTCCGTTCAATGTACCAGCAAGTGTGGAACTATTGTCATCTGGAAGTAGGTTGCTGTTTCCTGCAAGTGCAGGTGTGTAATCAAGTACACCAGCCATTGATAGAGCACTAGCCACGTCTGCTGAACAGATGAGGATGTTACCCTTTCCACGACGAGTCTCGTGCCCGATCGCGTTCATATCCCTTTCGATCTGGAATAAAAGTCCTTTGAACTTCTCAACAGACCATCTACCATTAGAGTCAACGTCTAGGTCAAAAACACCAGCAGTTGCAGTGTTGTTCTGAGCACCAGGTCTTGCAACCTTGTAAACAGTACGAACGACTTCCCTGTTGATTTCAGCAAGTACTTCTGTTGAAAGAATGTTTGCTAGTTCTGACTCAGCGTCTAAACCGTGAACGGCTTTGAGGTCTTGAGCTAGTTCTAAACTGTACTCAGCCTTGAGTGCTCTGGACTTAGCAGTCACAGTAACTTTCTCAATACTGAAGTTCATTTCA
>MDTC01035164.1_pt1 | contig 26607 bp, 20 predicted proteins | sample 811181 | NCBI WGS metagenome assembly MDTC01 (sample SAMN05326644, study PRJNA326480) | marine metagenome | isolation source: seawater | place: Pacific Ocean: North | collected 2011
CACCAGTATTTTCAATATAGTTGGCAATGATTTCTTCTTTGGTTTGCGCAAAAGTGAATTGCGCGACCACAAGAAAAATGGCCATTGGAATGATTTGCTTGTTTCGCATTTTATTGATTTTAATTTTTTTGAAATAGTTATCGCAATATAGAACTTTTGAATGGTAAAACCCCATTAGCGCATACCCTTCTTAACAAAATGTAACAGAATTTAGCAGAAAAATAAAGGCAAAAAAAAGGGCGCCGAAGCGCCCTTATATTTTCTAAATACCGTATTACTTGATTACAATATTTGTGTTTGATGTCAAACCATTTGTTCTAACAGAAACAACGTATGTTCCTTTAGCAAAACCTTCAGTATCAAAAGTAATTACTTGCGAACCGTTCGTATTTGAAGCCGCTTCAGTAGCAAGAATTCTTCCTTGAAGATCCATGATAGTGACCAAAGTTTCAGAAGTAACATTCTCCATTGAAATGTTTACAACATCCGTCGCTGGGTTAGGATAAACATTGATATTTGCAAGGTCTAAGTCAACCAACGAGACTGACAGGTTTTTAATCAGACCCTGATCTGAACCTCCAAAGTCGGCAGCACTCATAGATATAAGAGTGGCCCCATTATTGTCAGAAACGCTCCATGAACCATCCGTTCCTCCCCATTGTGAGGCGCCAATCCCATCACCATAGAAATCATATACTGTAAGAGTATAACAATCCTCTGCCGGAAGATTTACATACCAAGAGTATTGGGTATTATTTGTTAACGGTGCTGTAGCATCGGCAGGAGCTGGAAATTCCCCTGTATCAAAATTCCCTGAGACGTTTTCGTTCCCTTCAAACCAAACAACGTCACCATTTGAATTTGTTAATTCCAAATATGATTCATCTGCATAGTCGTCAGTCAAAAATTCAACTGTAATTGAATAGTTTGTCTCTGCGGCTGCAGCAATGGTTTGAGTCAATGAATTGTCAGAAGCGTCATCATCTGCTGAAGTGATTTTAATTGAATAAGTTGTAGTTTCTAATGGCGTAACTGTTCCCACCGTAACATTCGCTACATCATAAGTTGCTAATTCCCCTGTCCAATCATATGAATGAACGGAAGTTGCTCCATCCATAACCTCAATTGTGGCAGAGGTCAAAGCCTGATTACCCAGGTTCTGTAAATCAACACTAACGGTCACAGGGCTTCCACAAGAAATAGACTCACCCGTATATGCCAACAAGGCTCCATTCACATCTCCACTTACAGAAAGACAAGTTCCAACGTGAGAGTATATTGCAGTAGCAGAAGCAGCACCTGTTTGACCACCAACCCTTGTCATTTGTCTGTTAGGACAAATAGTGTAAATAGTTGGAAAAAAGTTAAGACCGTATGGTCCAGATATAGAGTTATCATCAATAATTGGAAACATCGTTCCTGTTACCCAGTCACCCATAGTGCCCTCTGTAGTTCCGTTAAGATCTGCAGAAGTTGTGCTACCATCCGACTCAACCATGAACACATATACGTCATCAGTTGTATTTGCAGAAACTCCGTTTCCACCAGCAGGACCATGATTCACCCAAAGGTCTTCTAATTCACCCGACTCATGATATGACCAACATGGGGGACACCATGTAGCGTTTAAGTCAATAACAACCGTATAGCCATTATCCAACAGGGTATAAAGGTTGTGTGAATCTCCATTGATATCAGTTAGCGTCCAGTCTGGAGCAATGCTGCCGTCTGGAAGCTGCGCATGAGAATTGCTCGAGAACAATGCCGAACAAACCAATGCTGAAAGTAAAATTTTTTTCATGTTTTTTATTTTTTAGTGGCATAAATTTAAGACATTATAATGATATTACGAAATCTATAAAGAGATTAAAAATATGACTTCTCCTTTGAGTAAAATATCTAATGTGTTTTAAAAACACAATTTGATATTGTTATTACTTTTCAATAGTAACTTCAAAAACAAAAGATAATACCTAAAAAAGATCTAGCTGGTTTTTTGCTTCAAAGACTCTTTTATGAATAACTCAATAGCACCAACCATTGAGGGGGCTTTCGGATGTGGAGCGCGAATATTAGGCTCTAATCCATTTTTGATGGCAGCCGTTGCCGTGGTTGCTCCAAAAGCAGCAATGAGGGTGTTGTTTTGCTTAAAGTCAGGAAAGTTTTTAAATAATGACTCTATGCCTCCTGGACTGAAAAAAACCAAAATATCATAAAATACATTCTCTAAATCTGACAGGTCAGATGCCACTGTTCTGTAGAGCACGGCCTTCTTAAACTTAATGTTATTCTCAGTAAGTGTGTTCGGAATCACATCACGCAAAATATCCGTACAAGGCAGTAGTATTTTTTCTGATTTATGTTTTTTAAGCACGTCTATAAGGTCATGAATTCGTTGTTTACCAAAAAATATTTTTCTTTTGCGATATGCAACATACTTTTGAAGATAGAGTGCAACAGCCTCTGAAATACAAAAATACTTCAAAGTATCTGGTACTTCATAACGCGTTTCCTCAGCGATTCTAAAAAAATGATCTGCAGCCACCTTTGAGGTGAGCAGAATTGCCGAATAATCCGCTAAATTAATTCTCTGATTTCTAAATTCACTAGCGGTAACACCTTCTACTTTAATAAAGGGTCTAAAATCAATTTTTAAATCGTGTTTCTCTGCCATATCAAAATATGGAGAACGATTGTTTTCTGGTTTGGGTTGGGAGACAAGGATCGTTTTTATGGCCAAAACTGTATCTTTAATCGAGTGTTAAATAATCATATTTTACCAACAAAATAATGCCCAAGCAATACAACGGGCAGTATTTCGAGAGTGCAAAGATACAAAATTATATATAACCACCTGTAATTATTTACCCTAGCATAAATGACTCCCTTTACAATCTTTGCGAATGGAAGAGAAAGGATAACGAAATATACAATATACTGAATCCAAACCTTGTAAGCGTCATTGAGCAATGCAAATAGCGCTAAAATTAAAAGCAAAAGCCCCGAAAAGTTGAAAACCTGTTGAGTAAACACTCCTATTCTAAGACCAAAGGATTTATCCTCAAAAATCAAAGCAACAATTCGGTGACTTGTGAAACAAATAAACAAATATGTCCAAGAAACAAGAAAAACCACTTTTACTGACGTATCAGCCTCAACGGTCGAGTTTACCATTGAAATCAGGCATATATTTAATGTAATTATCAAGTTGAGGATGAGCATAATGTTCGCAAAAGGAGATATTTTTTCCGAATCATTGAGTGTAGAGTCGTAAACCTTTTTTGAAAAATAATTTTTGTAAACGATAGTAAACAAGTTTGGGCAACTCAATCGTGACAAACCCACAAATCCGAAACACACTAAAATAAACGTGAGCAATGTGTTTTTTAACACAATTTCTCTCGGCAATAGCTCAATAACTGCATATATCTGTGTTGTTAAGATCATAATAAGGATATAAAATTAAATAGAAAATAAGAAGAATACCCTTAGATATTTGTTAATTTTGCACTGTATTAAAATGACAATACATGAAAACTGATCAGTATACACACCCCGATTATTATGGCTTAGATGAGCTCTATTCTAATGAACACAAATTGGTTCGAGATGCGGCCAGAGCTTGGGTAAAAAAAGAAGTCTCGCCGATTATTGACGATTGCTATGAAAAAGCTGTTTTCCCAAAACACTTAATTCCAGGTTTGGGTGAAATAGGAGCCTTTGGGCCATACATACCGGAGGAATACGGAGGGCCTGGTCTTGATCAGATTTCATACGGTATTATCATGCAGGAATTAGAGAGATGCGACTCGGGGTTGCGCTCCACTGCTTCTGTGCAATCTTCTTTAGTAATGTATCCTATTTGGAAATACGGAAACGAAGCTCAAAAATCAAAGTTTTTACCAAAATTAGCCACTGGTGAAATGGTTGGTTGTTTTGGTCTAACGGAGCCTGATTTTGGTTCTAATCCAGGGGGAATGATCACCAATTTTAAAGAAGATGGAGACGATGTAATTTTAAATGGTGCTAAAATGTGGATTTCGAATTCCCCGTTTTCAGACATAGCGGTTGTTTGGGCTAAAAACGAGGAGGGTAGAATACATGGATTAATTGTAGAAAGGGGCATGGAAGGCTTTTCTACACCGGAAATGCATGGAAAGCTATCATTAAGAGCGTCTTCAACTGGTGAACTTATTTTTGATAACGTTCGTGTGCCAAAATCAAATATTTTACCTGGCCGAACAGGTTTGGGAGCGCCACTAAGTTGCCTTGATTCAGCAAGATACGGTATAGCTTGGGGCGCATTGGGAGCGGCGATGGACTGTTACGATCAGGCGCTAAGGTATTCTCAAGAAAGAATACAATTTGATGTTCCTATTGGAAGCTTTCAGCTTATTCAAAAAAAGCTTGCGGAAATGATTACAGAAATCACAAAGGCACAATTACTTACCTTCCGTTTAGGTCAACTAAGAAATGAAGGTAAAGCGACTACGGCCCAAATATCAATGGCAAAAAGAAACAATGTTGAAATTGCACTTAATATAGCACGCGAGGCAAGACAAATTCATGGCGGTATGGGTATCACAAGTGAATACTCAATGATGAGACACATGGCTAATCTAGAATCCGTTATTACTTATGAAGGAACACATGATATTCACCTTTTGATAACGGGTATGGATGTTACTGGTATTCCGGCCTTTACAAGAGATATGCCAAAATAAGGCTAAAACTCGTCCTCCATATCGATTTCCTCACCCCTCAACCTCCTTACACGTTTTCGAGTTTCGTAGATATAAAGACTCCCGGGATGCTCCGTTAAAAGCTTTTTGTATGTAGTCAATGCTTGATCAGCTTCATTTAGCTTTGTTTCTAAAATCTCAGCCGAATTAAATAGGGCATTGTCAGCTAATATGTCCGTAGCATGGAACTTTACAATATCACCATAAAAATCTAGTGCCGACTGCCACTCGCCTTTTAACTCCATGGCCCGTGCTCGTTTATATAAAATTTCATCTGCTAAAGAGTGAAAGGGATAATTTATTCTGATACTATCAAACAAGGAAAATGCTTTCTCGAATTGCAATTGTTCAATGTATAAATCAGCTTTTGAAAACCAAGCCATTGCAATGTAGTTGGAGTCCAATCCATAATTATCTGTGATCATAATTGAAAGCTCCAAAGCATCATTAGATAACATCTTGGAAGTAGACTGCTTAAGAACATCAAGCTGGGATTGTGCAAATTCAAACTCACCTTCATAGTAGAAAATTCGTGCACTCTTAAATTTAGCTTGGTTACCAATAGATTCAAAATTATACGCTTCGCTAATCTGCATGTAAAGAAGGGAAGCCTCCCAAACGTTTCCTTTCAGTAACTCTATATCGGCTTGCATCATCTTTAACTCTGCACGCATTATATCTGTCAAAGATGCTGAAGAATACGCTTCTTTGATTACCTCCAACGCCTTGTCTATTTCTTCTGCATAAAATGCCAACAGCTCTGCATACTCTAACAAAACACGAAGCGTTCGAGAAGTCACCGGACCGATGGACTGCAGTACCTCTTCATAATTCCCTAAAACCTTCTTGAGCTCATCATTTGTATAACTCTTAAACTCTGAAATTTGAATGTACCCCACGTGTAAAATGCCCTCAAGGCTATAAAGCTTCAACTCTCTATTTGTAGTCATTAACCTTGCCTCCTCAAAAGCTCGAAGCGCTGTAGAAAAATCTTTGTTCTCGGTACATGTTTTGGCAAAATCATAGAGCCTTTGACCATTGGCTTTTGAGCGAAGGTCAACAGAAACAACCTGATTATAAACTCCTGAAAAATTATCAACCTGCATATACATCCAAATCAAAAGTTCAGAAAAAACAACTCCAGAGCTGACTTTTTGGGCCCTTTCAAAAAGAATTTTTTTCAATAACTTAAAATCTTGGGTTTGTTCCTGTGTTAAATCTAAACGCCTCAACAGTAGAGTCCGAACAGACTTATCATAATAATCGTGTTTGTCCAATAGACTTAAGTATGTAGAAATCATTTGCTCTTTTTTATTCATCAATGAATAAAGGTCTGCCTGCTGAAAATGAAATGGATAGTTTTTAAATTCCTTTTGTGATAATTGTAATACCCGTTCCGCATAATCTATTTTAGAAAGTGTTATAAAGGCATTAAAAAGGGCAATCCCTTTTGACGGGTTTACTATAAAGTTATCCAGTAAGTTTTCATATTCTTTTTTAGCCTTTGCCGGCGCATTATGCTCTTCGTAAAATACTGCCAATTGTATCATTAAATCGAGGTCAGCTGGAGATTTTGCCTTAGCTTTCTTTAAAGTCCTTTCTGCCTGTTTTAAATCTCCTTCGGCCTCAAGACAACTCAATAATCTACTCAGATATATTTTACTCGGATTGGTTTTATATACTGACTCATAGTAAGATCTTGCTTTGTCGAACTCTCCTTGAGAATAATAATGGTCTGCAAGTTTTAAGTCTTTCTCGAGTTGCCCAAAACCAACCTGCAAAAACAGAAAATAAAGTACAATACTTAGGGATCTATTCATTTTTAGATTTTAGCTCAGCAACAAAATTAGAAATCCATAGGTGTTGTGCTTCATATATTTCTAACGCGGCATTTTTTAGTGCAAGGTATTCTTCCAGCAGAATGAAAATTTGTTCATTCTTCTCTTTTTCCACGTCTATATATAGATCATACTTATTTCGCTCGCCAAAACCGTTTTCTATATCAATAAACAAAGTTTGAAGTTGCTTTTCTTGCTCGACATATGCCCGCCTAAGTTTAGAGCCAAAACGACCCATTGATCCAAACATTCGACGCATCCGTTTGTAATCATCCACACGCTTGCCAAGTACAATATCCACTTTGTCAGATTTATAGTTTTGCTTAAGCTCTCGCTCAAGGTCACTCGAGGCCATTGTCATTAAGTGCAAAGAATCAATGAATGCAGATTGAAATTCGTTATGGCTTTTAGACAAATTGTCTTGAAGCATTTTCAATTTTCCTAATTGATCCTCCTTTCTGAGGTCGGAACATGATATAAAAACGAGAACAATAAAAAAAAGTGCTTTCTTCATTATGGAAGGTTTTATCCTTTTTTTGAGATTTTTGTGAAGCCCGTATATTTATGCAAACAAGCTGGAATATTAATTCCGTCCTGCACTTGGTTGTTTTCTAGAAGAGCTGCCATGATTCGCGGTAAGGCCAATGCTGAACCATTCAGTGTCTGACACAGTCGAGATTTTTTATTTTCATCTTTATATCGTAGCCTTAATCTATTGGATTGAAAAGTATCAAAACAAGAAACCGAGCTGACCTCTAACCATTTTTTTTGAGCAGCAGAATATACTTCAAAGTCATAAGTAATTGCCGCAGCAAATCCAGTGTCTCCTCCGCATAACCGCAATACTCGATACTGCAGACCAAGCTTTTCTAAAAGATTTTTTACGTGTAAAATCATTTCCTCAAGTGCAGGCGCTGCATTTTCTTGATTTTCAATACGAACAATTTCTACTTTTTCAAATTGGTGCAGCCTGTTCAATCCTCGCACATCTTTTCCATAAGAACCCGCCTCTCTTCTAAAACAAGGTGTATGCCCCGTTAGTTTAATCGAAAAATTAGAGTCGGGAAGAATCACATCTCGGTAAATATTCGTTAACGGCACTTCAGCTGTGGGTATCATATATAAATCATCTGCCTCAATATAATACATTTGACCTTCTTTATCTGGAAGCTGACCTGTTCCTTTTCCACTATTTTCATTCACCATGAGCGGAGAAACAAACTCTTCATATCCAGCATCTGCAGCCTCGTCTAGAAAGAAAGAAACCAATGCCCTTTGTAATCGTGCACCCTGACCACGATAAAACGGAAACCCCGTTCCAGTTACCTTTACACCCAGCTCAAAATCAATTAATGCATAATCCTTTGCTAAATCCCAATGAGGGACCCTAGAATGCTCCAACGAGGGGCATGAGCCGTGTTCTTCAATGATTTCATTTGATGTCTCATCCTTTCCTTTTGGTACGTCTTCATTACAAACATTGGGCAGGGAGTATAGCAACTCTTTTATTTGATTTTCAAGTTGCTCTTCAGACTGCTTAAGTCCTTGAAGCGACTCTTTAAGTGATATTGTTTTGGCTTTGAGCAATTTGGCTTCATCCTGTTTTCCCGTGCTAAATAAAGCGCCTATTTGTTTGGAAATCGAGTTCATCTCTGTCTCGATTTTTTGAAGCTGGGTTTTTTTTGCACGCCAGTCCGAATCCAAGGCAATGATTTGAGCAACCTCCTTGGTCGCATCAATGTTTCTTTTACCAATGCCGTTTATAACCTCATTTGTTCTTTCTTTGATACGCTGTATTTCAATCATAATCAGGAATTATTACCAACAAAATTAATCAATTGACCCTATAAACATGTTTAAACGAATATATAAAGCTTTCGATACTTCATTACGCCATGTTAAAAATGGTTAACATTTCTTTTGCAATGACATGATTTTATTTAGATTCGTTGCATATCATGAGAACAAGACAAATTAATTTAGCGGCAATTCTACTGGCACTGTCGATGCTTAGCTTAATGATTGTTCAATCATTCCAACTTTATCTCAACTATGATCAAAAGAAAAAAGAGCTTGCTTCAGAAATTATAGCTTTTCAAAATAAAATTGCTTTTAAGCATGAGAAAGCAGAGGATTATCGCCGCTACATGAAGATAATAAATCAAGATTTTAGCTTAAAATACCAGGATGTTTTAAAGTCGGAATTCCAATCCTTAACGGCATCCGAAGAATCTGTTAGTGTGACTGATACAACAATTCTGAGTAATGGGAAAAGAGAAAAATATCTTGTAATTAGGGGTCAAGCATATGACTCATTGACAGGTCTAAGTGCAGAACAAAAAGTACTCGCGAAAAACTATCAGGAAATTCAAGATGTCTTCAATAGTGGCACTGCCCTACTTAAAGGAAATGACTCAAGCCAGCTTTCTTTACAACTGAGCCAACAAGCATTACAGCAAATATTTAAAAAAGCCAAATATATTAATGACATGATGCTTGAAGCATTTGAAGACAATGTACTCAAAAGCCCTCAGCAAAGAGTTGATGCCGTTTTTTTAGATTCAATTATTTCTTTCGAAATAAAAGAAGAACGGCTACCAAAAGGGTTCACCTTCTGCATATATAACGCCCAAGGTGAACCTATTTCTTTTGAACAGGCCAGTGATAGATATAAACAAAAAGACGCCAGTATTTACACTGAAAAAGCCCTGCTTTTTCCTGGAAACCCCATTAGCGAATCTCTTTTTCTGCAACTCAGCTTCCCAAATCAGAATCGATTTCTGCTTTCCAAAATGAGGCTACCAATACTCGGGGCAATACTTGTTATTTGCATTGTGCTGGCCGCCTTGATTTTTATGATCAAAACCATTGTTGAACAAAAAAAATTATCTGAGATAAAGGCGGGACTTATTTCAAATATGACCCACGAGTTCAAAACCCCAATTTCCACCATTGCATTAGCTTGTCAGGCGCTAAAAGATCCGGATATAGTTAATCAAGAAAACTTTGATTTGATTGATCCTTATCTTAAAATGATTAATCAAGAAAATAAGAGACTTGAAACCTTGGTAGAAAATATTCTTCAAAACTCAACTCTCGAAAGAAAAGACCTAATTTGGGAAGGTGGGCCAATAGAAATAGTAGCATTAAGCGAAGCACTGATAAAAAATGCGAAATTCAGAGTGGACCCCAATAATTATGAAATCCAATTTGACGCGTCACATCCTAAAATCGTTGTAAATGCAAGAGAAACCCACCTTAAAAGTGTTATCGCAAACCTTTTAGACAACGCTATAAAGTATAGTCCTGCCCCAGCTAAAATTAAAATCGAGATCAAACAAAAGGCCGATCAAGTCATTCTTACTGTCTCTGATAAGGGCCTCGGTATTAAGAAAGAACACTTGACAAAAATATTTGATAGCTTATACCGCGTACCAACAGGAAACATTCATGACGCAAAGGGCTTTGGATTGGGATTAAACTACGTCAAAAAGGTTTGTGATGGTTATGGATGGAGTATGAAAGTAAACAGCACATTTGGAAAAGGCACGACATTTGACATAACAATAAATAAATGAAAGAACGAAATATAAATATCTTGCTTGCTGAGGATGATGAAAATCTGGGAAAGCTTCTTTGGACCTATCTTAAAAACAAAGGGTTTGATGTAATTCTCGCTAAGAACGGAAGGCTTGCTTATGATCTTTTTAACGATCCGAAAAATAGCTTTGACTTCTTAATTCTTGATGTCATGATGCCTGAAATGGATGGATTTACTTTAGCAACGGAAATTAGGGAGATCGATAAGAAAACCCCATTTCTCTTTCTAACCGCAAAAGCAATGGGAGAAGATAAGCTTAAGGGATTTGATATTGGTGCAGACGATTATCTCACAAAGCCTTTTTCTATGGAAGAACTTTTGGCAAGAATAAATGCCATCTTAAATAGAACCAGGGATACAACGAAAGTTGTTGACCAAAAAGTAAACATCGGAAAAATCTCTTATGAACCCGAGTTGAGAATGATTCACCTCACCGAAGGCTCAAAAAAACTAACAACAAAAGAAAACTTACTGCTACGACTTTTGGTGAAAAACCAAAACGAACTGCTTGATAGACAAGCAGCACTACGGGCAGTTTGGGGAGATGATAATTATTTTAATGGGCGAAGTATGGATGTCTACATCGCCAAATTGCGTAAATTGCTCAAAGAGGATGATAATGTCGAAATAATGAATGTTCATGGTATCGGCTTTAAGCTACTTGTAAAGCAATAATATGCAAAGAATCTTTTTTTCGAATTTGATTTTGATGGTTGTATTGAACCTCCTTATCAAGCCGGTAGCATTATTTGGCATCGACGCTACAGTCCAAAACAGAGTTGGGCCGGAAAATTATGGATTATACTTCTCTCTGCTTAATTTATCAGTTCTTTTCAATATCCTATTAGACTTAGGAATTAATAATTTCACGACCAAAAATCTTGCGCAAGAACCTGAAAAAATAAAAAAATACTTCAGTAAGGTTTTTACATTTAGACTCGTTCTTTTTTCAATCTATTCACTCTTTACCTTTGTTTTGGCACTCTTATTAGGGTATTCAGGAAAACCATTTTACTTACTGAGTTTTTTGATGTTAAATCAGTTTCTAATCTTAAGTATTGCATATTTGAGAAGCCATTTTGCTGGTTTTCACTTCTTTAAAACAGACGCGCTTATTTCTGTCCTAGATCGTTTTTTATTAATTATCGTCGGAGGAATTTGGCTTTTTTCTGAATACGCTCCTGGACAAGTAAAAATTGAGGAGTTTATTTGGATCCAAACATTTTGCTATGCTTCAACATTAATTATTGGCCTGATTCTGCTCATGAGGCATATTGAAAGACCTTACCTACAATGGGACTTTGATTTTGGCATCTCTGTTGTCAAAAAAAGTTGGCCTTATGCATTACTAATCGTCTTAATGGTTTTATACACGAGAATTGATGGAGTAATGCTTGAAAGAATTCATCCAAATGGGGCATATGAGGCAGGGGTTTACGCTCAAGGCTTTCGCTTATTAGACGCGTTATTTATGTTCGGGATGATTTTTGCCGGATTGTTGTTCCCGATTTTTTCTCGACAACTTAAAACATCCCTTGCTGTTGTATTGGATTTAGTGAAAACATCTGCAAACCTTCTACTTGGAGGTATTATAATTATAATTTTTGTAACAGTCTTCAACGCATCATTAATTCTTGGTTGGATTTACAATGATGTACAGGATGCAATCAGGCCATTTCAATTTCTAATGCTTGGGTTTTTCCCAATTGGGATGAATTTTATTTTTGGTACGCTTTTAACAGCAAACGGCAACCTCAAAGTACTCAATAATGTTTCTGCTTTAGGCATTTTAGCCAATATTTCCATCAATATTATTCTCATACCTCAATATGGTGCTTTTGGAGCTGCAATTGCCACCTTCGCCACTCAAGCGGGAACTGCAATTGCACAATTTCTATTTTGTATACACAAATTTAAAATCCCGAAAAAACCCACTGGAATAATCAAGTTCATCTTGCTTTCATCCAGTCTATACTTCATCAGCAACTTCTTTTATGATTCAACATACCTTATGCTTATTCAAATATTTACAGGTGTTGGACTAGTCTTCATGCTCTCTCTGATTGATATAAAGGCAATTAAGAAACTTATCCTTACTTCCAAGTAAATCAAATAAATTCTTACATTTTAAGTTTTACTTGTGTTTATATGTTCTATTTTCGTAACCTCAAAAGAAGACAATGGAAAACCAAGAATTAAATTTAATAGAGGAAAGAGAGAAATTACTCGCATTTTTATTTAGAAGAAGAAAACTTGTAATTGGATTTACATTATCTGTCAGCATTGCGGCATATGGTCTTTCTTTTCTTATTACGCCTTTATTTTTATCAACTGCAATTGTCTTTCCGTCCAAGTCGAGCTCGGTTTCATTTTACGAATCTCGTAATGTAAAAGCCTCATCTATGGACTTTGGTGAGGAGGACCAAGCCGAGCAGCTCGTTCAGATTCTTCAATCCTCGAGAATAAGAGATTTTGTTGTCTCTAAGTATAATTTGATTGATCGATATGAGATTGAATTAGACGATCCAAACAAAATGTTTAAGCTTAATAAAGCTTATGAAAGTCACTTTTCCTTTGAACGAACACGTTTTGGTTCAATTAAAATTGATGTACTAGATAAGGACCCTAATCTCGCTTCGGAAATGGCAAATGCTGTTGTTGGATTAATTGATACGGTTAAAAATCAAATGATTCAAGAAAGAACTTTGCCAGCATTTGAAATTACAAAAAGAAAAAAAGACCAGCTCGATGCAGAAATACAGGCGCTTCTTGATGATATGGATAGACTGGCAAAACTAGGTGTGGTTTCTCTTGATGTAAGATCAAGATTATTTCAAGCTCTTGTAGATTCCAAGAGCAGTAAAGAGAAAGAAGAGCTTAGACAAAAAATTGATATAAATTTAAAATATGGTTCTTTATTTGACGGTCTAGAAAGGTCAAGAAACGAAAAAATAACTAAGCTAGAAGACTTCAAGGTCGCCTATGAGCAAGCCGAATCTGATGCCTCAACAAAGTTCAGCCATAAATTTATTGTACAGAATGCCGAAGTAGCAGATAAAAAAGATCAACCAAAACGATTGATATTAACCATTATTGCAGCAATAGGCTCCTTCGTATTTATAGTTTTTTGCCTATTAATTATTGAACGCTACAGAGAATTAAAGAAGGCCGCTTAAAATGGCACTCAATAAAAAAATAAGTTTCGCCACCGCACTGATTTTGCTAACGGCTATTTTTACATTGTTCAACTGGTTACGTCTTGAGTACCTAGCCTTTTTCCCTATAGCCTTGCTGTTTATTTACTTGGCTATATTTCAAACTGAAAAGTTCTTTATTTTTATTGCCTTTCTGACGCCTCTTTCTGTAAATATTGAGGAATATGTGGATGGTTTTGGATTATATCTGCCTACGGAACCTCTACTCTTCGGCTTTATGCTGTGGTTTCTGTTTTTACAACTCAAAAAACCCTTTTTAGACCATCGGATTTGGCGGCACCCCATTGTTATAACTGTATTGACATATCTTCTCTGGTTACTAATCACCGCGGTCACTAGTACCGATCCAATTGTATCTTTTAAATTTTTACTTTCTAAACTCTGGTTTATCGTTCCTATTTTAATCTTTGGGACTTACTTTTTTAATAGTCATGAAAATAGAGTTCGTTTCCTTTGGTATTTTATCGTGGCTTGCAGTCTAGTTGTATGCTATACAGTGATACACCATTACAAATATGGATTTGGAGAGGAAGAAGGACATTGGGTAATGTGGCCTTTTTTTAAGGACCATACAATATACGGGGCAATTTTAGCCCTCAGTCTGCCGATAAGCCTTGCACTACTTCAACAAAAAGGAAGACCAGCACTTTCAAAGGCAATTCTTATATTAATAAATATAATTTTGATTATTGGACTAATCTTTTCCTATACACGAGCGGCATGGCTAAGTATCCTTGGCGCAGCAATTATCGGTGCGTTCGTTTATTTCAGAGTGAGCTTCCGGTTTCTGTCCTTTGCTGGTATATTAATTTTAGGTGTTATATACCTTCAATGGGACAACATTCAAATGGCATTGGCTAAAAACACATACGAACACACTACAGAAGCGTTTGACGAGAAAATTCAAAGTGCAGCCAACGTAACCACAGATGCTTCAAATCTAGAGCGTATAAACCGCTGGGATTGTGCATACCATATGTTTAAAAAAAAGCCCGTTGTTGGCTACGGGCCTGGGACCTATGCTTTCGAATATGCCGCCTTTCAAGACCCTGAAAACCTCACAATAATTTCAACTAATTTCGGAGACATGGGGAATGCACACAGTGAATACCTTGGTGCACTATCAGAATCGGGGCTTATAGGAATGCTTCTTTTTATTGCCATTGTTGTCAGCATTTTTTACTCATCAATTAGGCTTTACTACATTAGTAACCAGAATAATGATATTAGAATTCTCATTATGGGAATTATTGTTTCATTAGCTTCTTACTTTATACATGCTTTCCTTAATAATTTCCTCGACACAGACAAAGCCGCTATTCCTATTTGGGCGATGTGCGCTATGATTATTACAATGACGAGTAACCTCGAGACTAGCGATCAATCCACAAAGAAGGGTTAAGGCTTGTTGTCGTCATACCGGTAACTAAGTGAACCTCAAAATGCAGAGTTGCCAAAGAATTTTCAGTTGTCAAAACATTACCTATTTCAGTTCTTGTACTCACCTCATCACCAATTGAAACAAAGGATTCTTGTAAATTACTATATACTGTTCTATAATTACCGTGTTTTAGAATGATTACTTTTCCAGCACCAGGAATTGGGAATACCGCAGTTACTTCACCAGAAAAAATTGCACGAATTGGAGAACCAGGACTACAAGATATGTCAATCCCGTTATTGTTGGTATAAACGTCCTTTAAAGAAGGGTGCTTGTTCTTTCCAAAACCCTCTGTTATAGCTCCTGATTCAACAGGCCAGGGTAAGGTTCCTTTGTTTTTTTCAAAATTCTTACTTATTATTTTTCCTTCCGAAGACTCATCCTTAAAGCTAAACGCGTTTTCTCCCTCTGTGTTTTTCTCTCTGCGCTTCCGCTCTGCCGCTTTACGTTTTCTTTCTATCTCGGCTAGCTCTCGTTTTATGGCCTCTGCTATTTTTGCCTTAAGTTCTTGACGCTTAATCTGGTTGGATTTAATTTCGGATAAAAGACTAGATTCCTTTTGCTTTATTTTTGCTAAAACAGCCAACTTTTTTTCTCTGTCAGACTCAATCTCCTCTCGCTCAAACCGTTTTTGAGACAAGAGAGATTTCTTTTTTTCTTTCTCTATTTCTATTGCTTCAATTTCAGCTTTAATTTTATTTTGATTCGTAGCGATTATTGCAGCTTGCTTTTTATGCAACGCTGTAATACTTTTCAAGTACTTATTTCGCTTTTGCGCTTCATAATAATTCTCTGCAGATAAAACAAACATCATTTGCCCATTTTTACTTCTTGATTTGTATGCATGAAGAATCATGTCTTTATATTGGTCTTTAAGTTTTTTAACACGTTCTTTAAGGGCATCAATTTCTTCTTGCTTTTGTCGAATTGTACCCTCAGCCATAACGACCTGTCGATCATATAAACGAAGAAGGGCCTCTCTACTTTCAATTTGATTATTAATGAGCTGAAGCTCACCAAAAGACTCTTTCTTTGAATTAGTAACCTTCTTCAAAAGGTTTTTAGTGTTGGAAATTTTACGCTCTATCTTTTTTTGTTGTTTTTTAAGACTTTGTGTATTTGATTGAGAAAAAAAACCCGAAAAAACCAGGCCAATAAATATAAGGGTGTTAGTTGCACTTTTCATATTTCTCGGGTATCGTTATAAAAAGAGCTTCCGGTGTTAGAGCATCAAGCCTCGTATATTCCAATATAATTTCGCCGAAATTTCCTTTTGATTGAATATTCATATTAATTCGCATCGGAAGAAGATATTTATCAGCTTTTTGCCACTCGAGATATTTAATCTCTATCTCTGTTGAATCCAAAGGGGCAGATATATGTGAAGATACTAAGTGTGTTTTATTCGACGCCATATTATATCGGTAGACAATCTCTTTTTTCTTTCGACCACCTCCTTTTCTATGCGTGGATAAGATATATTGGTATGGATCGTTGAGCATATGGTATTTCTGATCCTTTGAAAAACCAATCGCATGTCCAAAAATAACTTCTTCTATATTATTAAACGCCAAATCTACACCAATGTTTTTTGAAAATTCGCTAAGTTTTTGAGCTGAGAAGCATTTGTCTTTTTTATTGACTATTGTTAGTTTTGACGTGTCAATCAGCGCGCTAAAAACAGGTATCCTAGCAAACGAAACTACTGCGCTAACAGCTGAGTCCTTAACCGCTTTAAGGGTTGTTTTAAAAGATCCTCTATTGTCAGCTCCTATATAACTCACTTTTACCTTGGTATACATATAATGTGGGGCTGAGACTGAAATGCTATCTAATAATTTTATAAACTCCTTTTGCTTCAATTTAGGCAGCTTTTCTGATTTAACCTCGTTATAGGACCACTGTTTAGCACAGCTCACTGTGAAAAAAATCAGCACAATACATCCTGTAAGCTTATTCAACATAGCGACCTGTTTCTATTTTTTCAATCAACTTTTCAGAGTCTCCTCCCAACAAGTGAGCTTCTTTCCAATAACGCAAAGATTTTTCCAATTGCAGCATCTTAGCGTACACGTCACCCTTACGAACGAGGACATCTACGACCACATTTTGCGATTCCGATTCAATATTGTTCAATATGTTCAAAACCTCCTCGTAACGTTCTAGTTCAAATAACAAATCCGCTTTTAATAAATGATAAGATGCGTCTTGAGCACCATGTAATATTTCTAATTCTTTCGAGTTTTCTAATAACACCAAAGCTTTCTCTATCTGATATCCATATTCGTACATTTTCAAGCATAAATTAAAACTTAGATAAGGAGCTGTGGACTGCTTCAGTCCTATAGCTTGTAAATAAGATTCCATAGCTTTTTCTGCCATTCCCATACCAAAAAAAGCCTCTCCCTTTTGACCCAAAAAATCAGACTCCATTACAGGATCTTCTACAATCAAAATTAAACCCTGCTCAGCAAACTCAGAGGCACGTTCAAATTTCTCTAATTGATTGCATGCGACAGAACCAAAATAATATGGTGCTGGTTTCAATGGGAAAGTCCGCACAGTAGATTCTGCAGTCGACTCTAATAAAACCCATTGCTGAGCATCATAATGAATATATAGCAGTTTTTGCCAAAGGTCAAAGCGACTTGGGTTTGCTTTTACTGCTTGGCGATAATTACTTGTTGCTTTTGCAAGAAAATTTTCTTCACTAGTATTAACTTTTAAAAGTTGTTCGTAATAATAATCCCCAATTACCGACAATATCGTATCGTTTTCAGAAAAAGAGTTTTCTAATAGCTCAAGACAAACCGCCACCCTTTCCTTTTCATCGTGATATACCAAATAATCAAATGCGCTTACCGTTTCTTGTACCGTTAAATTTTCAGAAAGAAGCGCTTTGAAAAAGTATTCGCCCGCCTTTTTTTTATTTCCTTGCTGATATTCATAATCTGCAAGCATCATATAACCAATGCCATTTTGAGGGTCCTCAATCACCAATTCTTTCAACATTTTAACCGCTTTCGCCTCATCTTTATTTTGAATATAAAAATCAACCAAACTAGCTAAAACCATCGTGTTTTTCGGATCCTGATTGTAAAAATCTACTAAAGTTTTTTCTGCATCTTTTATTCTTCCCATTTCAATATAAACCCTGTGCTTTAGAATAGTCGCCTCGAGGTGATTTCCTTTAACCCTCTCTAGGTTTTCAATCACCTTGATTGCTTTCGAATAACTACCGCATCTTTTATAACAATCAATGGCAGCAAGAAAGTGCTCTACATTTCTGGTGCGCACCTTTGCAATGGCTTCAAATAATTCTGCTGCTTCATTGAATACACCTTTTTCTCTCAGCATGTAGGCAAGCTCAACTTGATAAAACAAATTATCTTTATCCCCATTAACAGCAGATATAGTATGAATCTCTGCTTCTTTTATTTTACCCAGAAGTAAATACGTTTGTGCCAAAGCGAAGTGAGTTGCATCATCTAAAGGCCGCTCTTTAAGACATATTTTAAATCGATCTATTGCTTCGTTATAATTTCCCTGAAGCTTGAACCTAATACCCTCGTGAAATGACTGAATAAACCCTTTTGATGGTTGCTCTGCTACACCTTCGGCTAACTCCAAACCTTGTTTGCAGCCAAAAAGACAAAGCAATAAGAATAAGGTAAATCTAGTCAGCATCGTATATTTTGGTAAAGTCTCCAACGCTTAAATCCTTTGGTTTTTGATGAATATCCGCCATAGATCCCACCATGGAATCCTTTAAATTCAGGTGTGCCAAAGAAGAATCACTTTGTATAAGACAGTTTGATAAGACAGAGCTACGGACAACTGTATTCTCTCCTATTGAAACATGCGGGCCAATAACTGAATCTAATATTTTTGCCCCTTTACCAATAAAACAGGGGTGAATAATTGATGAATTGATGATTTCCGCATTTTTATCTATTAGGTTTAATCCTTTTTCTTGATCGAAATTCAAAACACGTTTATTGGTGTCTACCGTTACTTCCTTATTTCCACAGTCTAACCAAGCGTCAACCTTTCCTGGTAAAAAGGTGGTTCCTTTCTGGGTGAGCCTCCTAAGAGCATCAGGAAGCTGATACTCGCCTCCTTTTTGTATGTGATTATCTACTAAGTAGTTTAATTCCCTTTTTAGAGCGGTTGCATCATTAAAGAAATAAATCCCGATCATGGCTAAATCGGAAACAAACTCTTTCGGTTTTTCAACAAAATCAATAATTTCATTTTTAGCATTTAACTTAACAACTCCAAAAGCACTTGGGTCATCAATTTGTTTAACCCAAATCATGCCTTCAATACCTTGTGAAATATGAAAATCAGCTTTAAATAGAGTATCAGCAAAGGCAACTATAACAGGCCCTTCTAAACACTGCTCTGCACACAATACAGCATGTGCTGTACCTAAAGGTTCTTTTTGATAATGAACAGACCCTTTTGCCCCTAGCTCCGTTGCAACTGATATTAATTCTTGTTCTACCCGCCCCCCAAAGTCACCGATTACAAATGCCACCTCATCAATCTTCTCTTCACACATCTTCGAAATATCCTCTACTAATCGGTGAACAATCGGCTTTCCCCCCACTTTTATTAAGGGCTTGGGAACAGTTAGTGTGTGCGGACGTAACCTGCTTCCACGACCGGCCATTGGTACTATAATATTCATTTTATTTATTTTAATCCTGTACTACCAAATCCGCCCTCTCCTCTATTTGTAATCCCCGTTTTTTCAACTTTCTCCCAAACCACAGACTCTACTTGGGTGAAAACGAGCTGGGCGATGCGTTCTCCGTTTTCAATAAAGACATCTTTATTGGATAAGTTAACCAAAATAACACCAAGCTCCCCTCGATAATCAGCATCCACTGTTCCCGGGGTATTTAGGACAGTTACACCAGAATTTAAGGCCAAGCCACTTCTTGGTCTAACCTGACATTCTGTGCCTGATTCCATCTCAAGAAAAAGACCCGTTTGAATCAATCTTCGCTCAAGTGGTTTAATACATATCTTTTCAGGGATAAATGCTCGGACATCCATGCCAGAAGAACCCTCGGTCTTATACTCTGGTAAAGGGTTGTTGGATTGGTTTATTATTTTAACTTTTAAGGACATCTTATGTCAAATTTACATATATTGAAAAGAGGAATAAGGCATAGCGCCAATAGAAATCAACAAATGAATTAACAATTTTTGATTTCCAAACAAATTAATCATAAAAAAACTATTTTTGTTTATATGAGGCCTGTAGGAAAATTGATAATAATTGGGGGGGGGATAGACACGGGAAGCTTTACAGAAAGTGATTTTACTGAACAAATTGATAAAAATCTTAACTTTTTTGAACGCGGTATTTTAAAGCGCATCATTGACGAATCAGACAAAGGAACTGAATCTAGAATAGAAGTGATTCCAACAGCATCAAGAATACCTGATGTTGTAGGGCCTGAATACTCAAGGGCCTTTCATTTTTTAGGTGCTGACAACGTTGGTGTATTAGAAATCGAATCAAGAGAACATTGTCAGGACAAAGGAATTTTAAAACGTGTCCAATCAGCCGACGTTATCTTTTTTACAGGAGGAGACCAGCTGAGACTTACCTCTATAATTGGCGGCACTGCAGTTCACAATCTTATTTTGGAAAAGTATTTAAATGAACATTTTCTTTATGTTGGAACGTCGGCAGGAGCGGCATGTGCCTCTAGAAACATGATCTATCAAGGCTCAAGTAAGGAAGCTTTATTAAAAGGAGAAATAAAAATCACAGGAGGTCTCGGTTTAATAAGTGATGTCGCCATTGACACTCATTTTGTCAAGCGAGGTCGAATCGGGAGGTTATTTCAAGCCGTGGTCTCTAACCCGAAAATAATTGGGCTAGGATTAGGTGAAGATACTGGGCTTTTAATTTGCAACGGAGATGAAATGGAGGCTTTAGGTTCGGGACTTGTCATTTTAGTTGATGGAAGAAGTATTAAAGACACAAACATTACTGATATTGGACTTGGGGAGCCAATTTCAATTGAAAACCTGATCGTTCATGTTATGAGCATGGGAGATTCATATGTATTAAGTAACAACACATTTAAAATTCATAAAAAAGAAAATGAGCTTTCATGAGAATACTGATACATGGCGGGTTCTTTAGCGAGTCTTCGCAAACCTACGAGACTAAACTTATTAAACAAAAAGCCCTTCTAAATATTTTAGAAAAATCCAAGTTGTATTTGGAAGACAACAATGCAGTTTCAACCTCAATATTTGCAGTGTCTCTTCTGGAGGATAGCCCATTGTTTAATGCAGGAATAGGCTCACAGATTCAACAGGATGGAAAGATCCGAATGAGTGCGGCAATTATGGATGGTTCTAGTCAAAAATTCAGTGGTGTCATAAATATTGAGAATATTCAGAATCCTGTTTTTGTTGCACAGCGACTGATGAAGGAAGATGACCGAGTGCTCGGAGGTGATGGAGCAAATAAATATGCTACCAAAGAGGGTTTCACTTTTTTTTCAACTGAAACAGAACAGCGAAAAAAAGAATACCTTTCCAAAAAAGAAAGTCTTGGAAGAGGAACCGTAGGGTGTGTGGTTCTTGATAGAAAAGGAAAACTTGCCGCAGCCACTTCAACTGGCGGAAAAGGATTTGAAATTCCAGGTAGAGTCTCTGACTCAGCAACAATTGCTGGAAATTTCGCTAATGAGCACTGTGCAATAAGCTGCACTGGGGTTGGAGAAGATATTGTCAGCTCAGGTCTTGCAACAAAAATTGTAACACGCGTCACAGATGGTCTTTCCTTAGCCAAATCCTTTAATAAATCGTTTGATGAACTGAAGTCTTTCAATGGGTTTGCTGGAGCTATTGGCGTATCAAAAAATGGAGATATCTTTTTTTCTGAGTCACATCCAAAAATAGTTTATGCCGCTTTTGATGGAAAACAAAACACTGTTTTCATTTAACTTCCCTCCAACCACATCTTATCAAGCGGGCTTGCAAATAGACCTAACAAAACCCAAAAAAGAGGAAAGACTGCAATTACGCTTATATTAAATAAAGACTGAATGGCATAAGCCAAAATAGCAAGAGCGATAGCGCTTTTGGTGTTAAACCTTTTAATTTCACGCGTATTTTTTTTAAAGATAAGCACCAAAAATATAAGATATAAAATTAGGCCAGGAAAACCCGATACCGCCGCAATATGCAGAAATTCGTTGTGAGCCTTATCAACAGTATGGCCTGTAAGTTTCAAATATTTATTTGACCGCTTATTTTTTGTTTGTTTTAAGGCTTCTTTCAAGTTTTCGGGTCCTGCACCAAAAAAAGGGTGCTCTTTAATTATATCAAAAGACATCTTCCAAATAAGTGCTCTGCCCGAACCTGCCCACTCATTATTTATATTAAGTTCGTTTTTAATTGTTTTTGTCCTTCTCTCAATCTTACTCTCACTTAGAAAATTCATAGCTAAAAAAACAAACAAAAACGAAGAAAATACAGCAATATGAAACCGTCTTGTTTGTTTAAACCGTAAAAAGTATAAAGAGGCAAAACCAATAAGGATTAATGCAAGCCACGCCCCTCTGGTATTGGATGCAAGTAGCGCTCCAAAAAATAATGCTGGAAAAATCATATAAATATGGATACGATATTTCATATAAAACCCTATGGAAATTACGAGCATCAGCAATGCCCAAGATGCTAAAAAGTTCTGATTACCAATAGTGGCATAAGATCCTTTCGTATAATTCATATACTCTACTAATGGGTCTATCTTAAAAAATTGAGCGATTGCATATAAGGCAATAATCGCTTGTATACTAATAAAAAACCTAATGTTTGTATGTGTTAAGCGCATATGTTCTCTTGATGCATAAAATAAAACTGCATAAAAAAATAATGTCAGAAAACCCTCAAAACGACCAGCTGTTGAAGAGAGGCCAGATAATGCTAAAAGAGGTTTATAAGCTACCAAAGAAGCCATAAAAACATGGCACAAATAAGCCAATAGAACTAAATTAATTCTTGTTTTCTTAAATTCACCGATTTTGATTAAATGAAAAGTAATATAGACCGCTGCCAATGACAAAATGGGCGCTTTCGCAACATTAAAAATATCTGGAATCCCTTTTACGGGTATAGTTATTATTGGTAAAAGTGTAACTAATACCCATAATGCACGATTGATTTTTAATGAAGATAAACCCAAATCTTTCAACTAAGTTTTCCCTTATTGTTCGATATTATCGCATTAAAGTTACGTGACCTACAATAATTTTTCGTTCATCCGTTTTTGGATTCTTATATGTAATTTTCCAAGAGTAAGTTCCGTCCATTGCTTTTATTCCATTTAAACCATATGAACCATCCCACCCTATTTCCGCGTCTTGAGTTTCAAAAACAACTTCACCCCAACGGTTAAAAATTAGCATTTCAAAATTATATGGGTCGAATCCTGAATAAAAAATCGGTGTAAAAATCTGATTGAAATTATCTCCATCAGGTGTAAAAGTATTAGGGATATAAAAAACCTCTTGCTCGTCATATTCTATAATAAGTTGGGCTTCATCCGTACATCCAAAATCACTAATCGCTGTAAGTGTAATTAAAGCGCCCTCTTGAGTATTTTCATATAAGTTTGATGGATTAATAGTACTGCTAGTATTACCATCACCGAAATCCCAGACAAAAGATGTCGCTCCTGAACTCAAATTCGTAAAAGCGACCAAAGCATCATTATCAGTAAATAAGTCTGGTGAAGCTGTAAAATTAGCAATAGGGTCTTGTTCTACACAAATATAATTAGAGATAGTTAAGCTATTACTACAACCGTTTTCATCTACCTGAAGTGTAACATCATAGCAGCCAGGGTTTGTTAACTCAATCATTACATCATTGCCCTCAATCGTAAAACCATTACTAATCGTCCATGTAGAGGAGCTACTTTGACTTGTTAAAACTACTGTGTGTGGAGCACAGCCAACCAAATTATCACCACTAAAAGAGGCTGAAGGAAGCTCGTTTATAATAATATCCATAGTCTGGGGGGCGGCACATTGACCCAGGTTTGGTGTAAAGCTGTATGTACTGGTCCCGGATAAAGTCGTACTAACCGTGGAGGGAGACCATATACCCATAATACCTTCTATTGAATTTGTGGGTAGTGCTATTGAAACATCATTAATACAAAAAGGACCAAGCTGGTTAAACTGAGGTAACTCTGGTGCTAACACAGTTACTGAAATTGACTGAGCTTCGCCTATACAAGCTCCTAGAACAGGCTCAACAATATAATCAACAGTTCCATTGACAATACCAGTCACTGTTAAAACTTGAGAAAGACTAGCGCCAAACCCATCATTTGAAACTGTTCCATTCGATGCACCCGTTGTACCGTTTTGAACTACTGTCCAATTAAAATCTGTTGCATTTAAACTATTCATTGATATACCCACTGCTTCTCCTGAACAAATTTCTGGTTGTGCCAAGGCCAACAAGAGGTCAACACTATTATCTTGATTTACTTCAATTTCAGCGGTTGATTCACAACCATTCGTTCCTGTTCCTGTTACAGTATAAGTTCCTGGGGATGTTATGGCCAATGAAGCATTATCTCCAAACCCATTATTCCATGTATACGCATCAGCGCCCTCTGCAGTAACATTAATCTCTAATTGAGTACAAGTTAAGGTTGTGAAACCGGTATTGTTTACAATGGTAACGATAGGTGGAGTGTCATCAATTGTGACATTCACATCCCCATCAGCAGAACAACCCGCTGAATTTGTGACAGACAAAGTATAAGTAGTAGGGGTAATGGGGTTAGCAACTGGATTTGCTATATTTGGGTCAGAGAGACCTGTTATTGGGCTCCAACTATAAATGTTCCCTGGAACTTCTGCGGAACCTATTTGGACACCATCAACGTTATTATTACACGTTATGATTTGATCTCCACCAGCATCTACAACGGGAAAGTCTACAATAGTAATGGTCATGGTCGTTGTTGTTGCACAGAATGCAGGGTCAGGGGTAAAAGTATACATGGTTGTGTTGAAGGAATCAAAGGCGGGTGACCAAACACCAACTATTCCATTATTCGAAGCTGCGGGAAGAGGGGAACCGCCAGGAAAAACATTGGCACCTTCACATATATCATCAATTTGAGTAAAAATAGGACCTATTGGCGCAGTTATTTCCACCTCTACGTTTGTTTCTGAGGCACATTGCCCGGCATCTGAGGTAAACGTGTATATTACAGTACCCGAAGTCGAAGCATCAATGTTTGGTGGATTCCATGAGCCTGAATAACCCTCAACAGATAAAGTGGGAAGCACATCTGGTGTTTCATTTAGACAATAAGGACCAAAGCCTGGAAAAGTTGGTGTTGAAAGAGGGGTTACGACTATCGTTTCGGATATCTCAATCATTGAACTACAAGATCCATCAGATATATTCGACAGGGTGATTGTTACATCAGAATTTACAGAGGGTACAGTTACATCTCCTGTTCCTCCAAGGAGTGTTAATGTCTCAGTCCCGGCACCAACATCGTAAGTTACAACAGCATCGACTAGTCCGTCGATCGTAAATACAGCATCTTCTCCTTCACAAATAGGCCCGTTCGTAGTAACGGTTGGAGAAGGAACCAATCCTCCTCCAATTATAATTAATTGTGTGGCTAAAGTTTCGTTACCACATTCGTCAGTTATACTATATGTTCTTGTAATTATCTCTGGGCAGTCTCCACCATCAGATTGATCTGAAACAAAAGCCACTATTGGCGAGGGAGTACAATTGTCCGCAGCGTCAGTAATAACCGCTATATCAGGGGTTGGGGCTGGAGCTATAGGAATATCAATGTTTGGAGGATTTGATGCCGTAGGCGGCGTAATATCCGAAACTGTAATTGTCTGTGTAACATTAGTGGAGTTTCCACAATCATCAGTTACATTGTATGTACGTGTTACAAATTCGGCACAATTTGGAAAAGCGCTGTCATCTTCAATACAATCAAATTGAATAGTGTCAATTTGAATGGAATATCCGGTACCTAACCTATTATAGGAGAAAGCAAAACTTTCAACAGAGCCCGGGATTTCTAACCAACCGTCTACGTTGTTGCCAACTGAAGCAACAATTTGATTGTCTGCATCCCATTGCATTAAACCCACAACAGACATGACATTCGGAACACATAATTGTCCATTTGCAGTAAGATCAGATAACGATTCTTCTAAATTGTTTCCATTCGATGGATCAACATTTTGATCTAAATCTTTAATGTAAATCCTTAAATTTTGAACAGGTTGACTAAAAGCAAGGGCAATATCTACCTGTGTCGAATTATCAAGATTATAGTTTTCCGGGATTCTAAGCATTGTCGTTCCCAGAACGGGTGATGAACTAGATGTTTGAGTAGATATCGAATAGTTCACCGAGCCATTGCAAAAGTCATAGTCAGGGCTTTCAAATAAATTTGAGGTAGACGAAATCCAAGAAAGATCGTCATTAACCGAATAGCCGTCAATTGCAGTGTAAGCATCAGAAACAAATGTAATTACAGGAGTCGCTGTACAGTTGTCAATTGCATCTGTTACAACTGAAGCATCAGCTGCCGGAACATCACCTATACATTCCACAGTCACTCCCGATGGGTTGGATGCCGTTGGTGGGGTGATGTCGTTAACCGTAATGGTTTGTGTTACCAGTGTTTCATTTCCACAATCGTCCGTAACGCTGTAGGTTCGAGTAA
>MDTC01192750.1_pt1 | contig 26605 bp, 17 predicted proteins | sample 811181 | NCBI WGS metagenome assembly MDTC01 (sample SAMN05326644, study PRJNA326480) | marine metagenome | isolation source: seawater | place: Pacific Ocean: North | collected 2011
ATTTTGACCATAAACTAAGCCGACAACCGATAGTGTATATCGGTTTCGTCTCAATGCCGACTAAGATATTTCTCCGTATGACAGATACCTGATGAACGACCCCAGTATTATTCCAGAGACTGCCAAACTCTCCTCATTGAAGCGATCCATGGTATCCAGGTATGTGTGATACTCGCTAGATCCTGATCCATAGCACACTAGGGCCTTACCGTATTCCATGCCATCGTCTGGCTGATTGTCTATCTCATAGACAAAAGGGGCGTGATCCGAGTTGTAAGGCATATCTGTAGATGGAATATCGTTCACATTTACACTATACTTTGAAGCTAAATCTGTGTAGACATCAGAAAATTTAGCACTAATGCCCCTAACTATCTTCGTATCCTTTGGATTATTTCCATAGATAGTTAGGCCATTGTTTCTCTCCAAATCAATATGATTCATGTCTAGATTTATATTTAGACGCAAGTCTTCCGATAGCATATTCCTATACTTGTCAACCCATTCTTTAGACCCCCAAAGTCCTTCTTCCTCACCACCCCAAGTACAGAAGTAAATCGTATACTCCGGCGCTCCCAATCTAGATTCTAGAATGGAAAACTGTCTGGCAATTTCTTGCAATGTGGCCACTCCAGAACTGTCATCTACGGCCCCCTGGCTATTGTAGACTGTATCATGATGGGCACCTAGAACAATTATTGAATCTGATTTTCCTTCAATTATCCCACACGGGACATAGATGGTCGAAATGGCCTGATTATCCACATCTATTCTCATCTGAATTCTTCCATCGCCATTTATCACACTATCGGATATTGAGGTACCGACACTCTTAGAGACCATAATGAAACCAAATGAATCAGGGATGAAATCAAATTTTGTCAGATCTATTCCTTTGAAGTAAGGAACGCAGTCATTCATTACCAGATCATCACAATTAACAAGAGAATTAACCGTGATCATCGAATTAACATCATTGGCCAATGCTCTCTGTAGTAAATCGGTATTTCCATCAGTCCCCGACTCTATCCATATCATGGCAATTTTACTGGCGGCAGATGCCCAATCGGAATCTTCACTACCGTTCCCCAAGTCAACAATCTCTGCGTTTTCAGTATGAAAGACATCTATAGATCCGCTATAGCCCTGTATCACATAGTCCTCTCTGTGCGTAAACTGAGTTATGTCTCTATTGATATCGGCCGCAGAGCAAGGAGTTGGTCCTCCAAAAATACTCCCGATATCTCCGGGAGTGCATATTGACAAATCTGGTTCACTCCCAATTTCGAACATATTAACATCAAATTCGTCCATAGTAGATGGTATCCCCATGGATGTAAAATTACTCTTGATCGAATTGGCTGTATTTTCTTCTTCTACAGTTCCAGACATTCTGCCTTCCCATTCCGGATGTCCCAAATCAACCAATGTTTGAGCGAACTCTCTAGCTTTTTCATTATCAAAATCAATCAATACATACTCCGGTTCTCCTTGGATAAAATCGAGGATTTCATCTCCGTAAATCACCGCCCCTCCTGAACTGCCAACAATTAGTATTGAAATCACAACTAATGCTGGAAATGGCAAATCCCTTATCCGATCTAGAAAACTCTCAGATTTATCCTCTTCGGACTTGGTATCGGCTAATTCGGCCTGAAAGATCGAATACTCTTCCAGTCTAGTTACCAGTACCTTCTTTCTTCCAGAAATCGGCATTCCTATTTCCCCGAGGGCGTCCTTAAGCTCAGTAACGGATAACTCTGACCATTCCGAGGATTCGTCCACATGAATGTTAAATCATACTTACTATTGAACCCATTCTGGGTTTTGGCTGATATCGCCCTATTGCCCCAGTGTTACTTCTTCACCAGTCCATCTCTTTCCTAAACTGTGCGATACTCCCATCTGATCAAGAATTCTAGCCACTACGAAATCTATCAAGTCATCAATTGTCTCTGGTGAATTGTAGAATCCTGGATTAGCCGGCAATATGACAACTCCCCATGACGACATCTTGGCCATGGCTTCTAAATGAGGGGTGGGGGAGGGAGTCTCTCTCGGGACTATAATCAGCTTCCTTCTCTCCTTTATCGCAACTAGGGCACTTCTAGTGGAAAGATTGTCTGAAATTCCCGCACCAATCTTACCAATTGTTGTCCCACTAGCTGGACATATCACGTATGCGTCATACAAAGCCGAACCAGAAGCAGGCTTGGCCGCAAGATTTGCATTGTTATGTATCGAAACTCCTGTAATTTCACTAAGCTCGGCGGCACCAATATCGCATTCAAGTTTGAGATTAATTTCTCCAGCCTTACTTACTATGAGATCGATTTCCCATCCAGCCAAACTTAGTTGTTCTACTAGCCTCACCCCATAGCGAGCGCCCGAGGCTCCTGTTATCGCTACTACTGCACTTGGCATGATGTGCGGGTAATGCTTCATGACTTGAATGGTTGCCTATCTCCTTAATACAGATTTTAGAGTTTCAGATAGATATTCAAACTCCTCTTTGCTATTGTAAATGTGGGCCGATATCCTGATGTATTTCGCGTTGTGAATGGGCCATGAGATTATGGGGACCTGGATTCTGTATTCGTGAAACAATAAGTTGTGAATAGGGTCCCCATCTGGAGATGGTGGATGTACATCTCCACTCCATGGGAACTCAACCGAAGACATCGAAGAAACCATAGAATCGGGCGTGGGAGGAGTAATGTCAAGAGCATCACAAAGAAGTTCCCTGCCATATAGTGCCATATTCCTGTTGTTCCTCATAATCTCGTCCCACCCCCCTTCAATTTGACTTCCAATGTATCTAATGGAGAATGGGATACAAAGCCATGGGCTCGGGTCGCGGGTACCGGGCCAATCAAACTCAAAACGGAATTTTTCAGCCGAAGGGAGGTCACTTGAATACCCGTGTCCTATGTTTAATGGATTAACTTCCCCTCTCCTATCTTCTCTGATATGCAAAAATGCAGAGCCCTTGGGAGTACACAACCACTTGTGACAATTGCCAGTGATATATGCTGGATTCAACTTACGTATGTCAAGAGGTACTATGCCTGGCCCATGGGCCGCATCAACTAGGACATCAACCCCTTTATTCTGTAGTTCAAGTACCAAGATCTCAAATGGCATTCTTATCCCTGTAGGGCTCGAAACAGTGTCAATCATTGCTAATACTGTCCTGTCGCTTACCGCAGATAGTATTGGGTCAATGATTTCAGAATCATCATCGACTCTGAAAGGAACTGGTACAATCACGGTCCTAGCGCCCGATCTCTTGGTAACGAAATCTATCGCATTTCTACACGCCTGATATGCATGATCCGGAACAATTATTTCATCTCCGGGAGAAAGTTTCAGAGATCTAAGTATCGTATTTACGCCCATGGTCGCATTAGTAACGAAAACCATCCCTTCTGGATCGGCATTGAGAAATTTAGATAGCTCAAGGACGGATTTTTGCCATAGCTCCCCCATCTTCTTCTCCACAAAATATACAGGATCCTCCTCCATTTCATCTCTAATCCTAGTTTGCTCTTCGAGTACTGCGATAGGGGCGGCTCCGAATGATCCATGATTCAGGAAAACAGTATTCGGTTCCAATCCCCATAGCTTAGAAAAATTACCTTTCTTAGGAATCATTCTAACCTCACACGCCCTTATCCAAATGATAACTAGGAACTCTTCCCAAAATTTCCTCACAGGTATCGATTAACGCATGCTCAACTCTTTTGATATCGATGTCGTTCCCATCTTTGTCTAGAAGGTATCCTAGTTTATGTAGACAAGTGTGAACTCCTTCACCCATCCCACATCCAGAAAGTCCCTCAACTCTTGAACCAGGAGTATTCACATTTATCGATAAGCCATGCCTGCTGACCCACTTAAAGAAAGAAAGTCCAATAGAGCAAATTTTGTATCCATCTACCCAAACTCCCTGCATTGCATGGTCTTTGTATGAATCTATCCCACATTCTTTCAATGCCGAAATTGCCCAGTCTTCAAGTACGGAGATTACTGACTTGACACTTTGCATCTTTCCTCCCCACTTAATTATTGGATAGACAACTAGCTGTCCCGGGCCGTGCCATGTGGCTCCTCCTCCTCGATCTGTCTCAAAAATCTGATAATCCTCAATCTCTACTCCCTCCCTAATTGCCTTAGGTCCCAAAGTAACAACTTCTGGATGGATGACAAAAATTAGAGTATCCGAGATTTCATCATCGATCCTCTTACGCTGTAAAATCTTCATCGTCTCAAAAACCGAGGAATAATCCTCTACTCCAAGATGGAGTATTTCTATTTCCGACAATAACCCACCTCAAGCAGAATGGATAGCATGTCCTAGGGATTTTAGGACACTTTCATGGAAGGCCTCAGCCATCGTCGGATGAGCATGTACTGTATCAGCAATATCCTCCAACAGGGCACCCATTTCTAGTGCTAGTACAAACTCGCCATGGAGTTCAGCAACATGGCTCCCAACTGCCTGAATTCCTAGTATGACGTGATCAGAATTACGGGCTACAACTCTGATGAAACCGCCTGTTTTCTCTGCTTCGAGTGTCAAGGCCCTACCGTTCGCGGCAAGAGGAAACTTCCCTACAATTATTTCCTCTCCCCTGTCCTCTGCCTCATGAGGCATCAAACCCACTGAAACTATCTCAGGCTCTGTGAAAACTATCGCTGGAATGGCTACCTTATCAAACTCTCTTGCAAGGCCCGATATAATTTCAGCTACCATCTCTCCTTGTGAACTGGCCTTGTGGGCTAGCATCGGCTCCCCGGAAACATCTCCTATCGCGTAAACCCCAGGGATATTTGTTCTGCATTGTCTGTCGACTCTGATGAATCGTCCAGAGTGATCCATCCTAACTCCCATTGTCTCTAATCCCCAATCCTTGGTATTGGGCTTTCTACCAACTGTTACCAAGACCTTGTCAATCTTTATCGATTGAACTTCTCCATTCTTCTCGAAAGATAGCTCTACTTTCTTTGAGGCGCCCCTTCCTTTCACTTCCGCCCCCCTGGCAAGTGCATTGGTGTGAATCGTGACTCCATGCTTTTTCAGCCAAATTTCCAGAGGCCTTCGGAGCTCTTTGTCGAATATCCCAAGCACGCTATCCATGCCTTCGACGACTGTCACGTCTGAACCTAGTTTGGAAAGTGCACATCCGAGCTCTAGCCCTATGTAGCCACCTCCAACTATGGCTACTTTCGAGGGTAGCGAATCTAGTTCAAGAGCCCCCGTGGATGAGAGAACGAACTCCTCATCACAAGGCATGAATGGTAGATCTATGTGACTGGATCCAGTTGCTAAAATTACATTCTCAGCCTCAATTTCTATTTCCCCTTCCGAAGTCTTTACGGTACATCTCTTAGGTCCACTAAAAGTTGCCCATCCCTTAACGAGTTCTACGCCAGAACCCTTCAATAGGGATTCAACGCCTTTATTCAAACGATCCACTATCGAATCCTTCCAAGAAACAAGTGCAGACATATCTAGCTCAGGTTCGGATGTTATTGAAATTCCCATATGTCCCTCTTCAGAATTATGCTTTGAAAGCGACTCGAACCTCTCAGCAGCATGTATCATCGCCTTACTGGGAATACAACCTCTGATTAGACAAGTCCCTCCTGCTTTATCTCCCTCTACGACTATGGTATCCAAACCGAGTTGCCCAGACCTAATTCCAGCAACATACCCTCCGGGGCCAGCTCCGACTATCAAAACTTGACATTTCCTGATTTCAGCCATTTTCTCAACTCACATGAATATCATAGCAGGATGCTCTAGCATTTTCTTTAGATGCTGTACTAGTTGGGCCCCATCTGCTCCATCAATTACTCTATGGTCGAAGGAGCTAGATAGGTTCATCATCCTTCTGATTACGATATTGCCACTCCTGACAACTGGCATCTCCCTTGCCTTATGCACTCCCAATATAGCCATCTCAGGATGATTGATGATAGGTGTTGCACCTAGTCCACCATCTCTTCCAAGACTGGTTATTGTGAATGTAGAGCCAGTCAAATCATCGAGACTAGCTGTTCCTGCTCTCGCCGCCCCAGAAACACGGATTAAATCACTCGCCGCATGCCAGACATCCATTGCTTCAACATTCTTCACTACTGGGACAAATAGCCCCCTATCTGTTTGCGTGGCTATTCCCAGGTTCACAGCCTCATGTCGATGAACCACTCCATCTCCATCATAGAAATAACCGTTACATTCTGGATGATCTGGCATAATCTTGGCTAAAGCCAGCATTATGAATGGCAGATATGTAAGTTTAGGTTGGTCCTCTCCACGACTAGCATTGAGTGCCTGCCGCAACGCTTCAAGCTCCGTCACGTCAACTTCTTCGAAATATGAGAAGTGAGGAATTGAAAATGCACTCTTGACCATCTGTTCTGAAATCTTCCTCCTCAGGCCAACAATTTTGACTTCACTAATCCCGCTCTTCTTAGTGGAATATGCAACTGGCGGGGCACCCATTACGGCCCCTCCTCCTGCAACGAAGGCATCTATGTCTGCATGCCTAACTCTGCCAGCAGGGCCACTCCCATTCAATGATGCCAGATCTATGTTAGCCTCCCTAGCTCTTCTTCTGACCGCTGGACTCGCAAGCACTGTTCTGGAACTTGATGTGGGAAGTTCCGGTACGGGGATTTGAATCGGTTTCGATACTTCGGGCAATTTCACAGCCTCTCTAACCTCTATTTCTATCGGGACTTCCTCCTTTTCGACCCGTACTTCTTCCACCACGGGCCCCGACTCATCCTTATCTTCAGGGACCGAAGGTGCTGATCCATCGGTGTCGAACTCTATCAATACAGAACCAACGGCTACCATATCGCCTACCTCTCCATTTAGAGAAAGTACGGTTCCATCTGTGGGGGATGGAATTGTTACGGTGGCCTTATCGGTCATCACATCAACAATTGGGTCATCTTCGGAAACCGTATCTCCGACTGATACATGCCACGTGACAACTTCGCCTTCAACTACTCCTTCTCCAATATCGGGCAATTTGAAATCATATTTCGCCATGTTAATCCTCCTGTGTTTTCGCTATCGCCGCGGCCACTCTGTCTGGTCCGGGCATGTAATCCCATTCAGTAGTATGGGGAAAAGGAGTATCCCAGCCAGTCACTCTCTCTATTGGAGATTCCAGACTCCAAAAGCACCTCTCTTGTATCGAAGCAGCCATTTCAGCTCCAAATCCACTAGTTTTTGGAGCTTCGTGAACTATCACGCATCTGCCCGTTTTCTCAATCGATTTGACCACCGCTTCCCTATCCCAGGGAACTAAGGTTTGGAGATCTATTAGATCGCAAGAAACTCCGCTCTCCGCGATCGCGCGCTCGCATACATGGACCATAGCACCCCAAGAAATCACCGTGCATTGGCTACCTTCCAAGGCTAACCGTGCCTGACCCAGGGGGATGGAATAATGAGATTCAGGAACCTCTGCCTCTGGATGTCCAGACCATGTTGGCACATTGTGCGGATCTCCGTAGAAAGGACCTCTGTAGCATCTTTTCGGCTCAAAGAAGATGACTGGATCATTATCCTCAATAGCGCTGATTAGAAGTCCCTTGGCATTGTACGGAGTTGAGCAATAAACTACCTTAAGTCCCGGAGTATGTGTAAATTGAGCCTCAGGAGATTGGGAGTGATGGTGCCCCCCTCTGATTCCTCCTCCTGCCGGAGTCCTAATAGTTACAGGGCACCAGAACTCCCCTCCCGAACGATGCCTTACTTTCGCCATCTCGTTAACGATTTGGTCATAAGCTGGAAAGATATAGTCTGCGAACTGAATTTCTACTACTGGCCTGAGTCCGTTTATTCCCATTCCGAAAGCAGTAGCCGCAATTCCCCCCTCAGAAAGGGGGGAGTCGAAAACTCTGTGCTTACCGTGCTTATCTTGCAGGCCATCAGATGTTCTAAAAACGCCTCCAAAGTATCCAAAATCTTCTCCAAACATGATGACATCATTGTCCCTCGATAGCATTGTATCTAGGGCATTATTAACAGACTCTACCATATTCATGTTAGGCATTATGAATCCCTCCACTTCTTCATTTCATCCCATTGTTCCTCTAGATGCCAGGGGGGGCTCTCGTAAACCTCTGTGAATATTGCATCAGAAGATGGGTAAGGGCCATTAGCTAAATCTCCAAACTTGACAGCTTCTTTGTATGCCGCCATAACTTCAGAGTCTATTTTTTCAGAAAGTTTCTGATGCATCTCGTCCGACCATCCCCCTGTCTCCTTAAGATGCTCCCTAAGTCGGTCTATGGGATCTCCACCCGGCCAGTGAGAGTGAATATCGGAAGGCCTGTACCTAGATGGGTCATCACTACTGCTATGTGCCCCAGCACGATATGTCAAAACCTCAATGTGTGTTGGCCCGAGTCCTCTTGAGGCTCGCTCTCGAGCCCAAGCAGTAACTGAGTAAAGGGCCAAGAAATCATTGCCATCCACACGAACGCTAGGAATGCCATATGGCAATCCTCTTACAGCAAAATTACCATTTTTACTTGCAAAATTTTTGTGAGTAGAGATTGCCCACTGATTATTAACAACATTCAAAATCACTGGAGCCTGAAAGATACTTGCAAAATTCAAAGCATAATGATAGTCGCCTTCTGCACTAGCTCCGTCTCCAATCCATGTAATTGTGACTTCGTCGAGTCCTTTGTATCCAGAAGCCAAGGCAACTCCGACGGCCTGGCTAAATTGTGTTCCAACTGGACTAGAAACTGAAATGAACCGCCCCTCCCTATATGTGTAGTGCACAGGCATCTGCCGTCCTTTGACATTGTCCATCTCATTTCCGATGCAATGGCAAATCATACTCACCATATCTCTTCCTCTGACAAATTGAGCACCAGGTTGTCTGTAAGTGGGGAAAAGCCAGTCTTGGTCTTTCAAAGCCATTGTTTGAGCAATTGCAACCGCTTCCTCGCCGAAAGAACGCATGTAGAAAGAGAGCTTACCAGTTCTCTGCATTTTCATCATCCTATCATCAAAAATACGAAGTCTCATCATGTGTTCCAAGCCAGTTATCATCTCTTCAGTGGAAAGTTTTGGGTCCCATTCCCCCGAAGATTTGTTGTCGTCTCCAAGAACTCTCACTAGTCCCTCTGCAAGTGCCACAGTTTCAGAAGCATCGCAATCGACGGCTGGCCTTTCCAGATCTCCGGGAGACCATGGCCACTCTACGAATCCAGCCTCATCCCCAGGCCTGTGGGGGGCATCAGGAATATGCAATGGGTCCGCCCCGTGCTCCTCACTCATGGTACATACACCCTCTCGACGCTCATATCTTTTGGCCTCCATCAACAGATGAAAATGTTAGGTGGCTCACAGCTGAACCTGTAGACTCTCTGGTTACTACTGGTTCCAATCCCATGGATTCTTCCCATAGGAGGCCAGCACGATAACTGGACCTCACTAAAGGCCCGCTGGCAACAGCGGAGAAACCCATCTCTCTGGCTTCCCGGTCCCAATCAGCGAATTGTGAAGGCTCTGGGAACCTATCGACAGCCAAATGACGCCCCCCTGGTTGAAGATACTGCCCAAGAGTAATCATATCGACTTCAGATGATCTGGCCATTTTCATCGCTTCTACTATCTCTGAGTCTGTCTCTCCAAGGCCCACCATGATACTAGTTTTTGTCTTCAGATCTGGACGTAAATTCTTAGCTTCTAAGAGAATCTTCAAAGATTGTGCGAATGAGGCCCGTCTGTCTCTAACCACTTTGTCGAGTCTCGGTACGCACTCAACATTATGAGCGAAAACACGTATTGGCAAATCATCTAGAAGGGCCTTCAAAGATTCCAAGTTCCCATCTAGGTCGGAGCAAAGTAGCTCTATGCCTACATCTGGACATCTCTGATGAACTGCCATTATACATTTTCTATAGTGTGCCGCTCCCCCGTCAGCGAGGTCGTCTCTATTGACAACCGTAATCACTGCGTGGCTTATTCCCATGTTTTCTATTGCCAGAGCCAAATCTTCTGGCTCATCAGGATTTAGCGGAGGGGGTAGCTTAGCAGTGTTAACTGCACAGAATCTACATCCCCGGGTGCACACATCGCCGGCAATCATGAAAGTTGCAGTTCCCCTGCCCCAGCAATCATGGATATTGGGGCATCGGGCCTCTACACATACTGTATTCAAACCGTTCTCCTTGACTCTAGACATAGTACTGTTGTATCTGGACTGCGATTTTCCGACTGGAAGACTGGTCTTGAACCAGTTTGGAAGTCTTTTCCGCTCTCTTACTCTTCCTCCTTTGTGAGTTTCAGTATGCGTTCCAGAACAGGAATCTGTACCTATTTGCGATGTGTCAACGGTGGGTAGTCGCGTCGCCATCATATGACTCGGATAGAGCTACGGAGTTAATCGTTCTCATCGACCCCTCCGGGGCCGTTCAATACAACCCGTAATAGGAGTGAAACTCTTCCCGTGGCCATGGACGCGACTGTCATACTTGTCACTGGAGGGGCAGTAAGGATCGGTAGAGAGATTTGCTTACGGCTTTCTGATTGCGGATTTACTGTAGCGATACATTACAATTCGTCTGAAACTGAGGCAACTGATCTGGTTGAAACTATCATCGAGAGAGGAGGTAAGGCCGCCTCTTTCCAGGGTGATTTATTCGACGAATCAATGCCTGCGAAATTACTTGGAGAAATTTCCCGTGAACTCGGCCCAGTATCTGGAATCGTGAACAATGCATCACTATTCAACTTCGACGATATTTCTGGTATTTCTAGAGAATCATGGGACCGTCACATGCATGTAAACGCTTTAGCGCCTACATTGCTCATTTCAGAGCTCTTCCGAACACTAGCACCTGGCAATATTGGTTCGGTAGTTAATATTCTGGATCAGAAGATTACTCAGCCAAATCCAGACTATCTATCATACACCGCGTCTAGATTCGCAATGGCAGGATTGACTGAAACATTGGCAAGAGGACTGGCGCCAACAGTCAGGGTAAATGCTGTAGCACCAGGGCATACCTTACCGAGTCCAGAGCAAACAACTGAAGGTTTTGAGAAAGCGCAATCACAGACCCCTCTACAGTCGGGCCCCTCAGCCGCGGACATAGCAGATGCAGTTGTCTACTTGATATCGGCCAAGTCAGTAACAGGGCAGATAATCTATGTGGACTCAGGTGAACGATTCTTATCTAGAAGCAGGGACGTCGTCTTTGAGACGGAGGAGTAAGATGGCCAATTACTCAGAGGAAATCGACCTTCACAACAGTGTTCAAGGGCACGGGAGGACCATGATTTTTCTAAGAGAATTATTCAGGGATGTAGATATAGGAATTCATGACCATGAGATAGGCAGACCCCAGAAATTACGTTTCGACATTGAGGTAGTAATCCCTGGGTCAGAACCTCCTAAATCTGACAAAATATCCGATGTTGTGAATTATGAATATCTACTGGAATCTATCGATGACTCTATCCGAGAAACAAGAGTCTCCTTACTCGAGTCATTAGGTTCCAGAATACTGGATAAACTATTGGTCCCACCGCCTGTTTCTGAAGCAACAATAAAAATTACTAAGATGGATATCCTGGAAGGAGATGCAAATTTTGGCTGTCAGATGTCTAGAAAGAGATAATGGTGCAGAGGGCAGGATTTGAACCTGCGAAGCACTACGCACCGGAGCTTAAGTCCGGCCCCTTTGACCAGCTCGGGTACCTCTGCCGGACACTAGGAGGGGGTCATACTCCTTGAATCGAGCGCCCTGAAGTCTACACTTGGGCCATATTGTCTACCCTCTCAATTGACGCATCAGTCGCCCAAGTCGCACGAACGCTTTAACGCCACTTGTATGGGCGCTCATCGTGCAAGGGAGGAGTACAGCGAACTACGCTCTTAGGGGTAGGGCGATAGCATTGGCCCTATGCCTAGTGCTCATCATTCCGTATGCGGCGTCTACTGTTTCCAATAATGAGCTATCTGAGACAACCAATTATGGCGCCTCATCCGACGTTCAAATGAATCTTTACACTATGTATATCGCATCCCAAAATTCCTCTGCAGGCGGAGACGGATTCATTACCACACAAGTTCCCGAATCCGGTGGTCAGGAGTCCATGAGCGCTCTAACTAGTAGTATTGAATTCAAGACCAGTCCAATGCTTTCCAGCCTCGAGGTTGCTGGTAGGCCTAATCATGGGTCAGGATCTGGCTCATACTATCTCCCAATAGGGATATTTCTGAGGTCCACAGGTCCCGATACTGCCACAGTCGACTGGACACTCACCCTCAAAGCATCAGGATCACAGGTCGGTTCAGCGTCTTGGTCATCAGAAGCCTGTAATCCAGGCCTCACTCAAAGTTGTAGTTTCGATCATGAGACATTTGAAATCGATATAGGGGGCGATGAGACATTCACCATAGACAAAGACGAGCGCTTGGAATTAATCATCGATGCTGACATGTCCGGTTGCGATAGTGGAGGGGGAAGTCCTTGGGGGGGCTCTTCAAGCTGCGAAGCTGAGGTCGCGTGGAACGAAATAGATGGTGATGAGAGATTCAGTACTTTGGAAATCGAGGCCAATGCGATTGCCAATAGCTTGGTCTTATTGCAAAGAGAGGGAGCCGAACTGGCGGAGGGCGCCGAACTTGATTGGTATCCTAATGATATCCTATCAGAAAGGGTAATGCAATTCTCGTTCGATGTGAAAAGTAGCTTCGGAAGGTACGACGTCGATTCGATAAGACTACTCATGAGGGACCCCAATGGACTTTACAGAATTGATCACGTCATTGACGAGGATGATGAAGACATTGAGGACACCAGTCAAGGCATCTTCGGAGAGTATCTCTGGTCGTATCCCAGCGGCATTCCTTCTGGAGAATATACAGTAGAGCTAGAAGTTTCAGATATACAGGGTAACAGCGTGATAGTAGAGCATGAACCGGTAAATATGGAACAGTGGGGAGTAGCACTGAATCATAGGCAAGACAGGTCAACAGAATATATCGCCCCTGATCAGACCACGCCAGTACCTCTTCAGATGGTACACAGGGGAGACTCGACTAAATCCATGGACGTAGAGCTTGAAGTACTGACAAATTTCCCCAGCTCATGGCTGATAGAGTTCGACTCTCCCGGAGGCTACACTCTCAACTCGGGAGGGGACATACTCAACCCCATTCTCACACTAACCGCGCCAGAGGACCTTACCGGTGCACCTAGTTCCATTGATATCAGGGCCGTGGCGGAGGCAGAGGTTGAAGGAGTCTTACAGGTTGTTCATCAGGATACGCTACAGATAGACCTCAAGAAGATGGATGTGTTCCAGCCTCCTCAAGTTTCAATATGGTCCGAAGATCACGAAGTAGCAGTTGCTAATTCTTCAAGGCCGGATGATTTCGATACTTCAGCGAACAGCTATGTCGACTACGACCAATTCACGCCTTTTCTGATGGAGATATTCAACACTGGTTTCGATGCAGACGAATTCAAGATTGACGTTCTCCAGAGGGCCAAGGCCATTATCCAAGTATATGATAATGACACTGGAGAGAGGATACTAGAGGACGATGGAGATGGAACTTTTCATACATCTCTTCTCGATAGGCACCAGACACAGACTCTCAGGATTTTAGTTAAACCATCTTCAGATAGGCTTGATCCAGACATAGGCACTGTTGAATTGGAGGTTGTAAGTACTGGTCAGAGCAATTTATCTTCTACTATTGAATTTACAATCCAGAGAACATTCGGTATCCGGGCAGAGGTTTCCTATGACTGCGACGGTTCCCCACTTGGGCACATCACAGTTTCTCTTTGTTCCCCTGGTTCAGATAATGCAGAAGTAACCCTGAGGGCTAAGATCACTAATACAATGACATCGGGGGAGTCGGCCACATGGTGGAGAATTCAGAATCCAGCATCTCTAGAGGAGAATACCGATCGCAACGCCGCCTACGGGCAGTGGCAGTTCAGAATTGAGGACGATTCAGGGAATGCCATCCCAAGGGTTTCATTAGCCCCCGGGGATGAGACTGAGGTTTTTGTTACCATTACTCTGACTAGTCAGGTTGAGTTTGGAAATCATACAGTCTACTTGAGAGTAGTGGAGGATACTCCAGATGAAGATCCCAGATATTTCGATCTTCCGATGGTATTCGAAATAGACTCTGATGAGCCTTCACTTGAGATTGTACAGGTATCTCCCAATAGGCTTCTCTCTCCCGGAGACACGGTAGAGATTCAGATGAAGGTGAAAAACCTAGGAAACAGTCTAGTTAGCGTCATACTCGATGCCGAATCGGAATCTTCTTCTTGGGACGTTGAAATTGACGGTCCCTCAGGTTCGGAATTTGTGATTTTAAATGCCTTTGATGAGATCACATTCGTCCTGAAGGTCACCGTTCCTGATTCTTCCAATAATGGCGACTCTTCAATGATAATGGTCACTGCTACCCCCATTGATCCAGATCAAAGTTGGCCTGATGATTCTACTGCCAAGGCAACGGTCGTAATGACGATTGGAATAGATTCTCTTTTGGATCGTCTAGTGAATGAGTTCACCCATCCGAGAGCGTCAACCTATGTCGTTGGAATCATTGCTATCATGTTACTCATAGCCGGTACACAATCGGCCTTGAATCGCCGTAGGTGGAGGTCGCACATGGCATACTTGGATGCTATTTCTGATGACTCTGTAGAAGACTCTGAAGACATAGACGACATACCCGCACCAGTGGTTTACCTGGAAGAGGAAGAGGAAGATGAGGACGATGTGTATGGCGATGACGACATTGAACTCGTCTAATAGAATGAGGCAGTGTCCGAACGACGCTCCATTCCTCTTAAGAGCCCTACTTTCCGCCCTAGGTAAGAGGTGAGTAGCATGGGCTCTATCGCAAATCTTTCAAAAGATGGGATAAGAACCAGAAAACAACGTTCTGCGCTCGTATTCTCCTTGCTGATGCTTTTGTCTTCTTACTCAGCTTTGGAGTTCAGTGCTTGGGAGGCCCTGGCATCATCAGATCAAGATGGAGATGGGTTATCATATGGTTTGGAATTCTATATCAACACACAGCCGCAAGACTGGGATTCAGATAACGATGGACTTCCAGACGGATGGGAATGGCAATACGGATTGAATCCTCTATCCCAAAATGGCGATAATGGTTCTACTGGAGATCCAGATGGAGATGCCTTCACCAATCTTAATGAGTATCAGTATTCCATTCCTAGTGGCTGGGATTTACTATCAACCCCCAATGTATTAGACAATGGTGTTTGGTGGAATGGTACCGTGCCTGTCAGGGATTGGGATGAGGAAAGTGCCATGCAGCTCATTCAGGGGTTGAATTCCGATGGCGCCGACGAGGACCCTAGGGGAAATATCTGCTTCAACACATTCGATGACGACAAAGACGGAATGGTGGATAACTTCGATGGGGACGGAGATGGCGATGCAAACTGCTCCAGCGACGACGATGATGGCGATGGCGTATCAGACGAAGATCCAGATGGGTGGGATACCGATGGCGATGGTATGCCAGATGGATGGGAGGCCGCAAATGGATTAGATCCGACATCCAACAGCAACATGGATGGTACATTTGGAGATCCAGATGGCGATGGACTGATCAATCTGAAGGAGTATGTCAATCCAGCATGGGGCACTAGAAATGGCTCCACGACGCCGCCTACTCAGTATTTTAGGCCCGGGCCACTGGCCATGACTGCCACCGAATCGCCTTGTAATCCCGTATTGTCCTTGGGCCCCGGAGGATGCCAATTTCTAACGGCAGAAGTAGATGGCATCACATCTACCGACCCGCAGTCAAACGACACAGACGGAGACGGACTCAATGATTCATATGAGGCCTTGATACTTCTCACAGACCCCACTTCTCCCGATACAGATTCTGATGGTATTGATGACGGAGTCGAGGTAAATGGCCAATATGGAGATCCGCCCCAAGCTAGCGATCCAAGAAGTAACAACACCGATGGAGATCAATTCGATGATGGTGAAGAAGATCTCAATGGTAACGGAATAGTGGACATGAATGAAACTGATCCAACTAGGATAGAGGATGCAGGAGATTTCGACGGAGACGGTATTCAGAATTGGGAAGAGAATATGACATGTACTCTATGGAATGTTTTCGATACAGACGGAGGAGGGGTATCCGATGGAGATGAAAATCTGCCTTTCCACAATACGGATCCTTGCTTATCGGGGCAGGAACTAACACTCCAGATAGTAGCATGGGATGCCGTAACATCATCTCTGACGCTCAACTCAACTTCTGATTTAGATCAATCACCGATCGATTGGAGACAGACAGATGCCCCCATGGCATACTATGTCCAGTCAAATGGAACTCTCGTGGAATTCAGGTACGAAAGCATAGATTCGGATGTACTGCGAAGTGTCAATGTAGATTTACCAGCCAATACCTCCACTGTTCTCTTCACTAATTTCTCTTGGTGCTGGAACGCTACCGTGGGAGCTGTCAACGACCCAATTTGTGATGATGACTACTCTGACTCAGACGGGGACGGGCTTGCGGATTGGGAAGAGTATCTTTCTACATGGGGATTCCCCACCAATCCAAACCTGATAGATACCGACTCTGACGGAGTCGATGATTTAGATGAGATTCTGAATGGTACCAATCCACTTGATCCGTGTGAAAACTTTCTGGACTCAGATGGAGATGGATTGAATAATTACTTTGAAAACACGACAGGCTGTGTAGTTTTATTTCCAGGACTAGGGGGCAATTTCACTAACGATACCTACTTCACTCTGTGGAATTTGTCAGATACCGATAACGGAGGAGTTACAGATTTCCAAGAGTACATTGACGGAACTAATCCCCAGGACGACCCAAATGATGACAGAAATCCCGTTGACACAGATGGGGATGGAATACCCGATACAATCGAAAACTCAACAGGGACCGATTGGAGGGATCCCGATACCGACGGGGGAGGCATTCCCGACGGTCAAGAGTGTACTTCCGACTACTGGGACGGGCAGTGCGAAGATTCCCCAAACAACCCTTGGGACCCATCAGATGACATTTCTCCCAACTCCATATATCTCTATGCCACTAATCAATCATCTATTCTAGATCCTGAGAATATAATCTACTGGAGATGGCACACCTACGACAAATATACGGGAATATCATGGGGCGTCAATACCTCTCTTGTAGGCAATACTGAGATGACTCCCGGTTTCTCGACCACACAAGGTGTCTCCGATCAGCAATTCTGGGATAATTCAACTCTAATGGGATGGGAGATAAGTTACAGGGGGCCTGGAGTAGCTGATGTCGGAGATGAGCTTATTCTCCCTCACAATACAGTTAATTTCACAGGTTGGACCGATCCAACCGCGGGGTTGAATTTTTCTAACTTCACAAGGGACATAATTGTAGATGGTTCTTCAATCGATACAATGTTTATCACCACTCCGCAAGTAAATATCACTCAGGCAGTTAGGGACAACTCTACTGCATTTACGGGAACCGACTATGCGACCGATCCTCCCGGGTTCTTCGCGAGGGAAGTACGCGATCTAGTTTCAAGTACTTCCCAGTCTATCATAAATGAATCAGGCGCCCTAACTGCATGGGATAAAGTCACTGCGATTCAAGATTTCTTAATTAACGGCAATGATACATACACATTCCTCAGGAATAACAATGGCACCACTCCTCTGAGCTCTGGACTTGAGTCAGATTTATCATTTTGGATGTTAAATAACTCATTCGAAGGAAGTTGCGATCAATTCACCTCTCTCTTTGCTGTAATGCTTAGGATGGTGGATATCCCTGTGAGGAAGGTAACAGGATTTTCTGGAGGGTACTGGAACGGTGAAGCATTCGAGGTTTACGGAAAAGACTTCTCTTCATGGGTAGAGGTTCACTTACAAACTAACCAAAATCTTGGAAACGCAGATTTGGGATGGATTCCATTCGAGGCCTGTCCTGCAATGTCTCTTGTCGAGGTTACAGACGAATCTTGGGGCCCATTGTGGTTGGATAGAGACTTGTCAGGACAATCGATATGGATGAATGGCACTCTACGATTTACGGATAATCAGACATCAGTGGAGGGGGTTGGTGTTGAAATGTACCTGATTGAATCGAATATGACTAATCAAATACCTGGTTTGGCAGCCGTTTCTCAGCATCTTGTAGGTACTGCTGTAACTGACTCTAATGGCTCCTTTAACATCACGGGGATGCCTTCTGAAGCTGTCAATCCAGGAAATGCGTCATTAGTCGTTATGACCAAGTCACTCGGTTACGTTGGCCACCAAGGTATTTTCTCAGACTGGAGCGTGAATATCACTGATGACATCACCCTGTCTTTAAGCGAACCCCAACCAGTGACCGAGCCAAAATTAGGAATAGGTGTAAACACTACGATTACTGGTTCAGTTTCACTGGAGAATAATCCATATAATGATATTTCACTGATTGACAGTATGCAGGTTCTGTTGAATTATACCACTTCACAAGATGGTCCTGTCAGCCTGATATCTAGTATCGGCCCCGGAGGATATTTTGAGTTCTCAGTGTTAATTAATGAGAGCGAGCAAGAGGGCCTGATAGCGGCAACAGTTGATTACACCGGCTGGCATCAATACGATCTAAACAATGCATCGGGACCCGTATTCCATATCAGGCCATCTTCGGAAACCATCAATCTCAATTTGACACAGGCTCCTAATCTGACGATTTCACTGGAAGGACAGGGGTTGAACAATACTCTACTGGAGATTAATAGGCCAATATATCTCAACGGAACCGCCCTCAGTAAATCTGAAGTCCCAGAGTCTCTGAATGGTACCCTTACATTGCAAATGAGGAGGTCCGGTACAAATGCCCCCTTTCAAACTCTGAACTCTTGGTATCTAAACGACAGTGACTGGCTATCAAGTCCAGGGCAATTCTCTGTCAATTGGACGTTTCTAGATTCCGAAGTCCCTATTCCTGCAGGACTTGTTGAGATTAGATATCAATATCTGGCAGATCAGCTTTTCGCTAAAGATGAAACTACCGTAGTCGATGAACACGGTATCCAGAGCTACATTGTTTTCAATTATACAATGGCCCCCTCTCCAAAGGGTTCCAAGACAGATATCTTAGTCTCACTATCCGATCACACTGGAGCAGAAATTACTTCATTTCCCGGGCTCTACTCCTTATCTGTGAATGGCACAGAGGTATGGAATGGTTCCGATCCTGATGTTCCCAAGGTAGTAACTTCTTGGACTCCCTCAAATCTAACTCCGGCAGGCGACTATCCGTGGGTTCTCAGTTACAATGGCTCCACCTGGATAAGTCCCAATCAAACATCAGATACAGTGAGGATACAAGGTAGGGCATCTCCAATATTCAATCTTGGTACCGAGTGGGTTCCTATGGGCAACAATACTTGGATCTCAGGATCAGTAATCGACTCTGATCTCAACTCAACTGTTTCGGGAAACAATACTTCTGTCTCACTCTTCTTAGATGTCCCCTCCAGTCTACCTCCTGGGCCAGATGGCAATCCTCTCCCTCCCGATAGATACGCCTTGGGTTCAACTTGGTTAGATACCACCAGTGGACAGTACAATATATCATTCTCAATGCCTAGTGGAATAGGTTCAGGCGTTTACCAAGCGGTCCTAGTCCTTGATTTCGCAAAGAACTCGCCCGGGGGCATCCCTTACTTCTACGATCCAGCGATAGAAAATACACTGGACATAGGGATTCAGACAATGTTCGATGTTCAGACTACCAATACTAGTGCAATCGTGGTGGCGGGCGAAAACCTATCCGCTTCAGCTACAGTCAGAGATCTTGAGAGTAATGAGAGACTGTCTAACGCCACTGTAGAAATTTACTTTGATTGGGGTGGTTCTCTTGAACAGCTATTGAATGTCTCTGTCACTGGAAATGACGGCGTCGTTGAATTCCAGTCTCTAATTCCTAGTGACGCCCCTCCTGGCTACTATGACGTGCTGATTCTAGCTCCGGACGACTTGACTGACTCCCTTGATACTCCAGATGCAGGCAGATGGCTTGCCAACCAGAGCTACATGAATCTAACAGTTCAGGTTTCTAGTAGCGTTAGGATAGATAATTCCCCTCTCTCTGAGGTTACTGCGGGTCAGTCATTCCTATTGACAGGTAAAGTGATGGATTCTTTCGATATCAACAGGACAGTTAGTGGTCCTGTCTCAATAGAGGTCTTCTTCCTAAATGATCCTAGTGAGAAGCTCATATCTGGTTTTGCCACCTCGCCCAATGGTACATTTTCCGTTTCCGTTCCTACTGATCCATTGGGTGACGGAGTTTCTAATGGCCTCAAGACAGTTGTAATCAGCGTTGAAAACGGAAGTAGCCCATTCTACTTAACCGGAACCGGTTCAGAATCGGTATTAGTGAGAGGAGTTGTTCAATTCATTGATCGAGTCCCCCTCATAAATACAATCGTAGACAGAGGCTCTTCCATTTCCTTCGGTGCTAAGTTTGTTGAGTCATCAAATAATGACAGGGAAATATCTGGGATGAGCGTGGCTGCAAAATTCCATGATACCTGGATGGCATCGGAGATTTCTTCTACTTCAGGGGGGTATGTGAATTTCTCATTCGATGTTCCACACTCTCACCCACTGGGGGCGATATCAGTTATGCTGATGTTCAATGGCTCCAATGGTACTGAGTCCCTACATACTTCTTTCACATTCATTAATACCATAATCGTCAGATCCCCGACTTCGATATCATTTAGTCCCATTACTGCAAATCCGACTGCAGGGGATTTCATGGACGTATCTGGGAATCTAACCTCAAGTAACGGCAGTGGCATCGTGGATAGAAATGGAAATCCACTTTCGCCAAGCCTAACCTTCCTAATCGACAATGTTTCTACTGGTTTCTCAGTTTCAGGGGGGGCAGTCGATCCGAATGGAAGTTGGTCAGCCAGAATTTTCTTGGAGATGTCATTCCCAAGGGGGACACACAGCATCTCAGCTACTTACACCCCGACAGTAAATTTTTACAGTTCAAGCTCCAATAATGGAAGTTTTGACAGTAGGGGATTCTCAATGATATCGATTATCAACCCAACAGACTTAGATCCAGATGCAAGAACAGTTCGAGGGGATACTTCAGATCTCAATATTTCGATAATGGATAATGCTGGAGAAAATGTCGACAATGTGGAAGTTAAAATCCTAGTTGATGGCCTTCAGACATGGTCAGGATTTACCGATTCAAATGGCCTCATTAATACGAGTCTAGCAACTGACTCAAACAGAGATCCAGGGCCTATGGTCGTGACTGCAGTTTTCGATGGAATAAATGGTACCACTGGATTATCCGGTGACCAGACTTGGACTAGGATAATCATTCTAGCGCCGACTGTCATTGAAGTGTCTGATATTTCGGGCTCTGCCGTAGCCGGGGAGCAAGTAATATTCAGGGGCACACTTCTAGATGAGCACGGCTTACCCTTGCTCGAGGACGGAACACCAAAAGGCGGAGTAGTTCATCTTTCCATAGATGGAATTGACGTCGGACCTCTATATATCGACATTTCTAACTCTACATCGGGATTATGGCAAATCACATACGAGCTTCCATTGGACACTGACTATGGCCAGCATACGTTCAGTATCGAGTTCTTAGGCGGTTTCACTTGGGTTGATCCAATGGGCCAGGGAGACTCACTGAATCCAGAATACTACCTATCATCAATTATCACAACTCCTTTCAACGTAACGCAGACTTCTCAGGTCGTTCTAACTACTCCCCAGGGCGAGATAGACAGAAACGAGCTCTTGCTAATAGAGGGAATCTTAACCGATGGTGCAGGAAGGCCTCTCCCTAACAGGGGTCTTGATGCTTACATGAATGGGCAGATGTTGACGTCTCTCAATGTTGATGAAAATGGCTCTTTTAGCCTATTCTTCCCTGTTCCTTCTGATATGCCCCTTGGGCCTAGGGAGGTAACATTATCATTCCAAGGCGAAGAATTCATTCTTGAATCAAACTCTACTACAATATTTACCGTATTCTCTCCCACTATATTGTCAGTCGAAGATCCAGACCCAATAGCAGTCGGAGATGTACTAAATCTTAGAGGAACAGTCAGAGACAATCTTCCAGATGGATGGCTTTCAAATCATTCATTGCAGATTTTCGTAGATGGCATATTGATAGGGACCACGGTGGCTGAGGAGGATGGTAGTTGGCATCTTTCATGGGTGGTTTCGGAGTTCCTAGATGTGGGAGTCCATTCCATAACTGTAATTTCTCCCGACCAAGGCTACTACAGGCAGACTTCTGTAGAAACAAATCTCACAATTGCATACCACACTACTATCACTCTCAATGTCGAGAACAGTGTAGCAACTAGGGGCGGAATGTGGAATTTCACGGGGAGACTCTATGATTCTGATACCTCTGGAAACCCAGGATTGGAGAACAGGAATATTTCATTCTTGCTAGACGATAATGAGATCTTGGTAGTTACAACAGGAATAGACGGGACGTTTTCATTCACGCATGAATTAGGATACTCAATTTCCCGAGGTGCCCACTTAGTATCTGTTAATTTTTATGGAGAGGAGCTTTATCTCTCTGACTCGACAAATACTACTGTTTTCTCAAGGGCTGATATTAATGTGGAAATACTACTAATATCGGATGAGGTTGTTAGAAGTGATGAAACCAGGCCAATAAGAGTTAGAGGTAGGGTGCTGGAAATTGGAGGCGATGGAAATACTATGGAAGAAATGGAAATGTCACTCCTGTGGGAGGGGTCCTTAGAGCCCAATGCAATCATTACTTGGGACCAAGCAACAGGCCAGTTCCTAATTACTTCCAATGCAAAAACGTATATGCCACCAGGCAATTCTGTCTTTACAATAGAAGTAGATCCTGACTCGGAGAGATTCCTGAACGGGGCATCACTAGAATTTGATTTACAGATACTAGTCAGTGTTGAGTTTGAATTTATCCCTGAGTCACTTTTCATCCAGAGGGAACAGACTAAGATTTCTGGAAAAATCAATGTTACCGCTTCAGATGATAATAGGGCCCCGCCTGTAGAAGGCGTTTCCATAACTGCCAGACTTACTAATGATACTGCTACACTCTTTACCGTAGTCGGGATGACAGATGGAAATGGAATATTCGACTACCAATTCGAATCATTCCATGAAGGACACCCACTATGGGATAGGGACTTCTGGGGAGAGCTGAAAGTTGAATTCAGCTCTGACTCCGATATTATTGATCCAGTCAATGCGACTCAATTAGCTCAGTTCAGAGAAGTCGACATAAACTATCAGGCCGAGGCTTCGGACTCACTTCTAAGGCCTGCAATAATATCCATAATATTGGTAGCATTCTTGATAGGAGTTTCCGCATTAGTAGTTTCCATAAGGAACAAGAAGAGGGCGGCTATCGATGAATTAGCAGGTATCTTTAGCTATACTGCAGAACTTCTAGCCGCAGGAGACGAAGTCAGGGAATCAATATTCAATTGTTATGAAGGACTTTGCAAGATACTGATGAGCAGAGGGTTCCTTAGGAGAGATTTCGAAACAGTGAGGGAATTCGAAATGGCAATTAGGAGCGCCCTTCCGATAAGTGAACAGGCATTACTGTCTCTAGATAGAATATTCGAAGAAGCAAGATACTCTAGTCACGTTCTTGGTGAACAACACAGGGAAAGCGCCCAGATGGCCCTCAACTCGGTACTACAGGAAATAGACCAACTTGAAGAAGTTCCAATAAGATCCAAGGGGAAAATAATTGAGGATTAGTAATTGAAGGTAATCTTCAATATGTCTCCATTCCAAAACGCATCACCCACAACCGCCCCATCCGGGAGCATGAAAGACTCTACTCTCCCTCCGAATTTTTCCGGCACTACTAGTCTTATGGCCTGCCCAGACTCCGTAGTCATCTTGTGAAGAAGTACATCACCCATAACGAATTTTGATAGTGAAATCTCCAATGCGTTACCAATGGATTCAGCACCTATCGAAGAAACCCCATCTTTGAAGGATCTAATTGAGTCAAAGCCGCCCAATGAATCCATTCCAGTCAGTAACTCTCTTTTCGTAGATTTTTCATGATTATCAATCACTTCCGCCATGTGATCAATACTCGATATGAATCTTTGATGGGAAGATAAGGCGTCAGTATCTAGGCCTACTGATTCAGAGAGTGCCGGGGTTTGGGAGAGATTGCCTTCTTCCATTCTTATCGAAACTCCGGTCCACTCCATGAAGAACGCAATAGATGGTCTGACATGAACCCATTGCTTACTAGATGTCAAAGAATGCCTTTACTCTCTCTGCGGTTCTAGAGGGGTTTGAGGTTTGCATCTTCATCATCGAAGGCATACAATCACTGACTCTTCGCTCTAGAATTCTCTTTTCTAATAGTACAATTATTGCCCTATCCTGCTTCTTCCTTATGGGCCTCCCAAGTGCCTGGAGAATACTATTCACAGCAGGTTGAAGGCTGGCATACTTCCATGCTCTATTCCTATCAAATTTATTTGTGAAGTACTCTATCAGAGCATCCTGTTTGGCACTGGGGGGGGCGAGCGGCAGTCCTATACAGACTAACGCATCTAGGATATTATCCGAGTAGTCAACGCCTTCTGAAAGCTTACCATTTAGTACTCCAAAGATTACAGCACCTCCCATTTCCTTCTGTTCGTAAAGTTTTGAAATCATCGACTCAACTCTCCCCTTACTCATTCGCTGTTCTTCCTTTAGTATTATTTTGCTACTCCATCCCAAATTTTCGAAATCCGAATGTATTCTCTCTAACATGCTATAGCTGGGTGCAAATATAGCTACATTTCCATTTGTGTTTTCAATAACTGCCCTGACATGTTGACCTATGACAGGAATACTTACTTCACGTTCAGTGTATTTACTAGTAACATCGCTAGCAATAAGAACTGGCCTATTCTCTATTGGAAAATCTGATGAATATATTTTGCAAACAGACTTCGTCATTGGTATTCCCAGTATGTCTGAATACATCTCGGGAGGGAATAGAGTTCCAGACATCAAAATCGATCCACGACATCTTTCGAACACTAATTTCCCAACCACGCTAGGATCGAGAAGGTGACAAGTAATACGTGGGCTATCAAGTAGCTCGTCAAATACTAGAGACAATGCAGAACTACTTCTGAACTTGATACATATTTCGAGCATCTCCGCTATTCTTGTACAATCATTCTGCTCTTCATCATCTGCATCCTCCTCTTCATCAATTGTCACAGAAAATAAACGCCTGATCATCAACAAAATTCTAGAAATTTCATCCGTTTCATCGCCTTCCAAGACACCTTCCATAGCTCTAGAAAATACATCTAAGAAATCTTGAGTAGATATCCTCAAGTCATCTCCCTTAGTTTTCTCATTTTCAAGCTTCTTTTTCTGTAGCCAGTTATTCATGGGTTCTTGGAGGGCTTTAACTTGTTTTTCCAAGCTTTGTACATCCATAAGTTGGCTGGACTCGGGCAATTCAAGCTTAGAATCAATCTTCTCTAAATTTCCCTTGTATTCCTCTATGTTATCGAGAGCCCTTCTAAAAACATCATCGGTAACTCTTCTCTCCAAACCGCTTCTTATCCTATCGGGTAGGTTATGCGCTTCATCTACAATTAGAATAGAATTCTCCAATTCTATGCCCATAGCAGGTAGCGATGCCTCCCTCACGTCCTCCACGAAAACATGATTATAGTCGCATACAAGAATATCTGCATGTCCCGCTGACATCCTAGCCGTCGCCCAAGAGCAAACTTTCCTGGCCCTTCCATATTTTACACTCCAGTCAACATGACGAGGCTGTTCGAGTAGCTTCTTTCTCATATCCGAGCGCCTTGTCTTGCGAGATTCTTCGACAATTTCCCCCTCGCAATTACACCTCCCAGTTGAACGATCTACATATTCGCACATCCCCTCCCTTCCAATTAGGTCGACCAGAGTTATTTTTGGAACGCCATCTGGGATTCTCGAATTAATTTTACGAACTGTATCTACTACTATTCGATGTTGTGACTGTCTTCCGGTCATGAAAATTATCTTAGGTCTTTCAGGAGACAGATTGTTGTCAAATGAGGCTTGTAAGGACGATGCGAGTGCGGCTGCTGTTTTTCCTATCCCAGTAGGTGCCGCGGCTAGCAGGAAACCTCCTTCGGAGAGGATATCAATCCCATCTGAGATCATCTCTATCTGAGATTCTCTGACTTCTTCATGGGCGAAAAATATTGCAGAATTATCCGTGGCGCCCCCACTCATATGTTCATCCGTGAAAAGGACGGCCAAGAAGATTGGGTAGTGGCCAATCCCTCTAGAAACTATTTCCAAGAGCTTTCATAGCCCTATCCCTAAGTCCACTAAGGCCATTGAATTTGGGTGCGAGGGAGCCCGTAGGCCCCCCCGCGGTGGTTCTGTGCATCCCATCCTCACACATTTCCCTCGCCTCATATAGCGTTTGAATCATCATTGCTTCTTTCTCTCAGCTCATTC
>MDTC01080392.1_pt1 | contig 26597 bp, 22 predicted proteins | sample 811181 | NCBI WGS metagenome assembly MDTC01 (sample SAMN05326644, study PRJNA326480) | marine metagenome | isolation source: seawater | place: Pacific Ocean: North | collected 2011
CATTAAAATATCAACTAAAGCACTTAATTTTTTATGTGATAAAGGTTTTGATAAAAAGTATGGTGCACGTCCTCTTAAAAGATCCATTCAAAAATATATTGAAGACTTGTTAGCAGAGGAAATAATAAAAAGTAAATTAAATTCTGATACTGTTATTAATATTGACTGGGATGGAAAATCTGATTTTCTAAAAATTTTAGATAATAAAGTTTAAAACATATTCACCTATATCTAAGTAGTTTGTCATCAATTTATTGAGGTCTATTACCGACACTATGAATGAAATAAAAGTTTTTTCACCTGCAAGTGTTGCCAATCTTTCCTGTGGTTATGACATCTTAGGTGCATGTTTGGATGGTGTTGGTGATGAAATAATTGTTCGAAAGACAAAAAAAAAAGGGACTTTTAATAAGCAACATTTCTGGTCAAAAATTAAGTAAAAATATTCATAAAAATGTGGCTGGAGTCTCAGCCATCGCATTACTAAAAGATATCGAAACAGAATGTGGGTTTGAAATCGAAATTAAAAAAGGAATAAAACCAGGAAGCGGAATTGGAAGTAGCGCATCAAGTGCAGCAGGAAGTGTTTTTGCAATTAATCAATTAATAGGAAGCCCATTTTCTAATAAAGAGTTAATAAAATATGCTGCTGAGGGTGAAAAAGTTGCATGTGGAACAGCTATTTTTGATAATGTTGCAGCAGTTTTATTGGGTGGGTTTACATTAGTAAGAGAAGAAAATGATATAATAAAACTAAATTCACCGAGCGAACTAATATTTACTATACTTCATCCACATATTGAAGTGAAAACTTCTGATTCCAGAGCTTTAGTTAAAAAGACAGTCTCTTTAAATAATATGGTAAAGCAATCGGCTAATTTAGGTGCATTTGTTAGCGGGTTGTACAAGGAAGACTATGAATTAATCGGTAGATCAATGAAGGATTTAATCATTGAACCTCAGAGATCAATTTTAATTCCTGATTTTGAAAAATTAAAAAAAATTAGTTATTCAAATGGAGCTTTAAGCTATGGTATTTCTGGTTCTGGCCCATCTATTTTTGTTCTTTCAAAAGGAATTCTACAAGGCAAGAAAATAGGCGAAATTATTGAAAGGTCATATAAAAAATTAAATATAAAATTTGAGATTCATACTTCTCATGTCAATAATTCAGGTATTAGAATTATTAATTCAAAATAAATTATGTTATACAGAAGCTTAAACAAAATTTCAAAAAACGTAAATTTTGAAAATGCAGTTAAAAATGGATTACCCAATGATGGAGGTCTCTATTTCCCATCAGAGGTAACGCATTTAGGTAGTAAGTTTTTTGAAACTATCACAGAAAAAACAAACCATGAAATTGCTTTAGATGTTATTACTCAATTTGTTGGAAATTCAATTGACAAAAAAAATTTAACAAAAATTATAAAAAAAACTTTAACCTTTGATTTTCCATTAATCAAAATTGATGATAAAATTAGAGTACTTGAATTATACCATGGTCCTACCCTAGCCTTCAAGGATGTTGGAGCAAGATTTATGGCTAATTGTTTTAATTACTTTAATAATAAAAAAAAACATATTTCAACGATATTGGTTGCCACATCAGGTGATACTGGTGCTGCAGTAGCAAATGGATTTTTAGGAGTTAACGGAACTCAGGTTATAATATTGTATCCTAATGGAAAAGTGAGTGATATTCAAGAAAGACAATTAACTACAAATGGGAAAAATATCATTGCCTTAAAAGTTAATGGTACTTTTGATGATTGTCAAAAAATAGTTAAAAGAGCTTTTTTGGATAACGACTTAAACAATGTTCTTAATCTCACTTCTGCTAATTCAATTAATGTAGCAAGATGGCTTCCACAAGCATTTTATTATTTTTTTGTATATAAAGAGTTTTTAAAAGAAAAAAATAACAGCAAACAATTGTGCATTAGTGTACCAAGTGGAAATTTTGGTAATATTTGTGCAGGAATAATTTCAACAAAATTAGGGTTGCCCATTAATCATTTTATTGCTAGTACAAATATCAATGACACTGTTCCGAAATTTCTAGAAACAGGTATATATAACCCAAGACCTTCATTTCAAACTATTTCAAATGCTATGGACGTTGGAAATCCAAGTAACTTTGTTAGAATAATGGAGATTTTTGATAATGATTTAAATGAAATAAAAAAGCTTTTTTCTGCATATAGCTTTAATGATAATGAAACATTAAATGCTATATCTCTTGTCTACAAGAAATATAAATATATTTTAGATCCACATGGTGCAATTGGATACCTAGGATTAAAAAAATATTTAAAAAAAAATTTTAGTAAAATTGGCATTTTTTTAGAAACAGCTCATCCAGTTAAATTTTCTAAAGATGTTGAAAAATCTCTTGGATTTATAATTGATAAACCAAAATTAATTGAAAAATTAATTGAAAAAGATAAAAAATCAATTGAAATAAAAAATTACAATGAATTTAAAAATGTGTTATTAAAAACTAATCAAATGAATAATTTGGAGGCGGATTGAGACCTTTTAAATGTTTGACAAAATAATCCCATTTTCTTCGCATCATATAATTATTCATATCTCCATAGCCATGTCTTTTGTTTGGAAATAATATCAAGTCAAAGTCTTTATTAGCTTTAATAAGAGCATCCACTACAATCAAGGTATTTGAAGGTGGGACATTGTCATCCAACATTCCGTGTGCTATCAATAATTTTCCTTTAAGATTATCAACTAATAATTGATTTGCTTGTCTGTCATAGTTAGTTTTTAATTTATCATGATCAGTTTTATTATCGTTAGAATTTAGATTCAAAGGAGTTAGTAAACCATGCCATTTTTCTCCCCAATCTGCTTCATAATTTCTATTATCATGATTTCCAGAACTAGAGACTGCAACATCGTAAAAATCAGGGTATCTTAGTAAAGCAGCTGTTGAAGCAAAACCTCCTCCAGAATGCCCCCAAATTCCAATTCTTTCTAAATCCATTGATATATATTTTTTAGAAAGCTGTTTTATTGCAGTAATATTATCTGGCAAACCATTATCTCCCATATTCCCATAATAAGCATCATGAAATGATTTTGATCTTCCAGGTGTACCCATACCATCAACACTAACTACAACAAAACCAAGTTCAGCTAATGCCTGAAAATCTCTTCTGGCAACATAAAATGAGTAATTACCTACACTTCCTGATTGTGGGCCTGGGTATATGTAATTTAAAACAGGATATTTTTCCTTTTCATTATAAAAACTAGGAATATACACAAGGCCATAAAGATTGGTATTATTATCTCTAGCTTTCACAGAAAATTCAATAGGTTCTTGCCAACCGTTTTTTTTAAGGCTTGATATATCGGCTTTTGCTAATTCAGCCATAACTTTTCCATCTCTATTTTTTAAAAGTGAAATTGGTGGGGTTTTTGTTGAGGAGTATGTAGTTATAAAATAATTCCAATTTGGAGAGGGATTGATTTTATGACTACCTTTTTCAGGTGTCAAACATACTAATCCAGTTCCATCAAAATTTATTTTATATAGATAAATATGGTATGGATTTCCTTTTTCTCTTCCTCCAGCTGTAAAGAACAACTCTCTTTTTTCTTTGTCAATATGGAGAAGTTTTCTAACCAACCAATCACCTGTTGTAATCTTATTTTTTAATTTCTTAGTTTTTAAATCATATAAATAAAGATGTCCCCAATCATCCTTTTCAGAGTACCATATAAATTCATCAGAGTCAAATAAAACTTTCCAGTTTTCACTACCAACACCAGATTCATAATATGTTTTTGTAGTTTCTTTAAAAATTGATGAGATAATTCCTGTTTTGGCATCAGCAATTTTCAAATGAGCTATTTTATGGTCTCTAGAGGATGAAATAAAGGCAATTTTAGTGCCATTCTGGTTCCAATGTGTGTCTAAAAGCATTCCATTTCTTCCAGCTATGTGGTCTGTCGTTGTAGATCTTTGAAAATCATTTTCCATATCAAACTGGATAATACTATTATTTTTCAGATCTATAATTAATCTTTCAATTTCAAAAATCTTTTTATCTCCAGGCAAAGCGTATTTCCAAGCTTTAAGTTTTGGATGACCAACATTTGTAGTTGTTAAGTACATTTCTCCAACCCCTCTTGCATCTTGTCTAAATGTAGCGATTTTCTCTGAATTGGGACTCCATTTTAGAACAGGACCGTCTGTTTTAATCCAACCAGCGTTATTGGTTGCATAACCATAATCTTTCTCACCATCAAAAGTTAATTGCGTGGTTTTATTAGTATTTAAATCTTTTACCCACAAATTGTAATCATAAATATAAGCTGACAATTGACCATTAGGTGAAATAAATTCATTTTTAATAACACTCGTTCTTGTAATACCCTCACTAGCAGAAAAGATTTTTTTTATGTTTTTTTGTATAGAAATTATTTTTGTGTTAGTATTTAAATCAATTTTAAAATTGTTTATATTATTATCTCCCTTAACGCTGTACAACAAAAAATCTTCGTTATCCCATTCATAGGAGCTAAGAACATTAAACATTAATTTGTTTAAATTTTTATTTAAATGATTGGCTGCTCTGTCATAATAATCTGAACTTAATTCCTGTGTATAAATTTTGTCAGATAAAAAAAATGTAAAAAAGAATAATAGTGCACTATTAAAGAAAATATTTTTCATTATTAAAAATTAATTTTTTAAAATTTTAGTTTTAAAATAGTAGTTGTTATCAAAATAGAAATCATCTGATACTAAATAATATTCTTTCCATTCTTTAGAGGGAAAAATTCTTTTACTGTTACCTTCAACAATAAGTTCAATAGGCATTTCAAAATTATCTACAACATTTATCCATCTAAATTTCAAAACTTTATTTTTTAAGATATATTCTAATGTAGGTATTCTAGTGTCTCTCAAATATTGATTAAAAAAAGGTTTTAAATCAGTCTCCATTTTCTTAGAAATATAATTCTCAATTTGTGTAGTACTGACTGTTTGGTGATAAAAATCCCTATTTAAACCTCTTAAAATTTGTCTCCATTTTTCGTCGTCATCAGCTATTTGTCTTAATGTATGTAATAGATTAGATCCTTTATCGTACATATCTCCAGATCCACTTTTATTAACATTATATGGGCCTATTATCGGCTTTGCATTACGAATTCTTTTTCGTTTTCCTATAACATATTCGGATGAGGCTTTCTTTCCAAAATGATAATCTAGAAAAAGATTTTCTGAATAAGTTGTAAAACCTTCATGAATCCACATGTCTGCTATGTCGATATAAGTTATGTTATTTGCAAACCATTCGTGTCCAGTTTCATGAATAATTATATAATCAAACATTAAACCCCAACCAGTTCCGGATAAATCTCTACCTAAATAGCCTTGCTTATATTTATTTCCGTAGGTTACAGAACTTTGATGTTCCATTCCTAAATAAGGAGTTTCAACAAGTTTAAAACTATCTTCATAAAAAGGATATGGACCAAACCAATGCTCAAAAGCTTCCATTGACTTGACAGCGTCCTTAAAATGAATTTTAGCTATCTCTAAGTTATCTCTAAGTACGTAATAGTTCATGTCCAATTCACCAGACTCCCCGTTAAATATTTCAGAAAAATTAACATAATCTCCAATATTAATATTAACCCCATAATTATTAATAGGGTTTTTTACCTCCCAATGAAATGTTGTAGAGTTTAGTTTTTCTTCTGTCTTAATTAATTTTCCATTTGAAACATTAGTTAATCCTTTAGGAACATTGACACTTATTAACATTCCTTCCACTTCATCGTACATATGATCTTTATTTGGCCACCAAACACTAGCACCTAGACCCTGACATGATGAAGCTATAAAATGATTTCCATTATTATCTTTTTCCCAGGATATTCCTCCATCCCAAGGAGCTCTTACTGCAGTTCTTGGTTTTCCTTCATAAAATACTTTTATCTTATTCTTAGCATTTTTGATTTGTTTAGCTTTAAGTGTAATAAAATGAGCATTACCATCACGTCTAATTACTAATTCTTCTCCATTTTGTTCAGCTTTAATTAGGTTTAAAGGTTCTTGTAAATCTATTTGCATTTGGGAGTAAGAGTCGATTACTGTATAACTAATTTCATTTGATCCTTTTATTGTCCTATTTTCAGGATCTACAGTAATGTCTAGATGATAGTAAGTTAAATCCCACCAAATTCTTTCTTTTGTAATAGATCCTCTTAAACTGTCTTGGCGATTGAAACTAGTTTTATCAGCCAAAATTCCTTGAGATTTTGAGGAAATTGTTAAAAGTAAAATCATAAAAACTAAGAAAAAATCTTTGTTCATTTTTTTAATTGTAAATTATATAAATTTCGACGAAATTTACACATATTTTATTATAAAATGAAAAAAACCAGTCTTTACAATAAACATTTAGAATTAGGCGCAAAAATAATTCCTTTTTCAGGATTTTTAATGCCAGTACAATATCAAGGGGTTAATGCCGAACATTTGCATGTTAGGAAATCTGTAGGTCTTTTTGATGTATCTCACATGGGAGAATTTTTTATAATTGGTAAAAAATCAATTGATTTATTACAACTTATATGTTCAAATGATATTTCAAAAATTTCAAACGGAAAAGCTCAATATAGTTGTCTCGTCAATGAAAATGGAGGTATTATTGATGATTTAATTATTTATAAGTTTAATGAAAACAAGTTCATGCTGGTAGTTAATGCTGGGAATATTGAAAAAGACTGGAATTGGATTAAACTAAATAATAAAAAATTCGGAAACAAACTAGAAAACAAATCTGATAATATGTCTTTGCTAGCTCTTCAAGGGCCCAATTCATATGATTTATTACAAGAATTAGTGGATTTTGATGTCAGTAGTTTAAAAAATTATAGTTTTTTAAAAAAAGATATAAATGAATTTAAAGATGTGATTATTTCAACTACCGGTTATACAGGTTCAGGTGGTTTTGAATTATACTGCAAAAATAAATATGCTAGTGGAATTTGGGAAATCTTATTTGAATTTGGAAAAAAATTTAACTTAAAACCAATCGGACTAGCAGCTAGAGATACATTAAGACTTGAAATGGGTTATTGTTTATATGGAAACGATATTAACGAAAATACTAATCTAATTGAAGCTGGTTTAAAATGGATTACAAATATTAATAAAAGTTTTATTGGAAAAAACAGTTTGGTCAGATCTATTAAAAACGGACCTGATAAAAAACTAGTTGGATTTAAATTAAATGAAAGAGGAATTCCTAGGCATAACTACAAAATTTTTAACAATGAAAACAATGAAATTGGAATTGTTACATCTGGAACCATGTCTCCAGTTTTAAATGAAGGGATTGGTTTAGGGTACGTCAACATTGAATATTCAGAAATTGGTTCGTTAATATTTATAGAAATTAGAAATAAAAAAGTAAAAGCAACAGTACATAAGACACCATTTGTAAAAACATAATAAATGATAAAAGTTTTAATTTTTGGTGGTAGCGGATATTTAGGTAATACCATTTTCAAAGAATTAAATCCATTTTATGATGTGTACGCCACATATTTTAATAATATAAAATATAAAAAAAACAAAAGATTTTTTTATTTTGATATAAATAATGATTTAAGTGTTTTATTAAAAGAAATTCAACCAACTCATGTAATTTCTAGCTTAAAAGGTGATTTTAATGATCAAACGCTATTTCATATTAAACTAATAGAACACTGCGATAATAAAAAAATAAGATTCTTATTTGTTTCCTCTTCCAATGTTTTTGATTCATTTACAAATTATCCTAGTTATGAAAATGACAAAACATTTTCAGAAAGTATATTTGGAAGATTTAAAATAAATATTGAGAACAAAATTTTAAGAATGAGATCAAAAAAGTGGGTGATTTTAAGATCTCCAATGATATTTGATAAAAATTCTCCTAGAATAAAAGATATCATTACTAAATCAAAAGAATCTTTAGCCATAGAGATATTTCCCAATTTAATTGTTAATGTAAATTCTGCAAAAATTTTTGCAAAGCAAATTCATTACATAATAAGTAGGAATATTAACGGGATTGTTCACCACGGAAGTAAAGATCTGGTAAATCACGATGAATATATTTTTTCAATTATAAAAAAACTGAATATCAAAAAAGTTAATTATAAATATATTTATACAACTAATGAAAATAGATATCTTGCTTTATTTTCAAATAAAAATATCTTGCCTGATCACTTACATTTTAGTTATCACAAAACATTAGATGATCTTGTCGAAAAATGAATTTTAATATATCTTTGAAAAGATGGGAAGAGCATTTGAATTTAGAAAAGCTAGAAAAATGAAACGTTGGTCTGCAATGGCTAAAACATTTACTAGAATTGGAAAAGACATTGTAATGGCGATAAAAGATGGTGGTCCGTCACCTGAAACAAATTCTAAATTGAGGGCAGTAATTCAAAATGCAAAAGCTGCTAATATGCCAAAGGAAAATATTGAAAGAGCTATCAAAAAAGCATCTGATAAATCATCTGAAAATTATAAAGAAATTTTATTTGAAGGTTATGGTCCTTATGGAATTGCTGTAATAGTTGAAACTGCTAGCGATAATAATAATAGGACTGTTGCTAATATTAGAAGTTATTTTAACAAATTTGAGGGAAATTTAGGTACTGCCGGTTCAGTTGAGTTTATGTTTGATAGAGTATGTAACTTTAAAATTAAAACTGAAATAGATATAGAAGAATTAGAATTAGATTTAATTGATTTTGGAGTTGATGAAGTTATAAATGAAGAAAATGAAATATTAATTTACTCACCATTTGAAAATTACGGAGTAATTCAAAAGGAACTAGAATCAAGAAAAATCTATATTATATCTTCTGAATTTGAACGAATTCCAAAACAATTTAAAGTTTTAGATGATGAAAAAAAGAAAGAAGTTAATCTTTTGATTGAAAAAATTGAGGAAGATGATGATGTCCAGAGCGTATTTCACAATATGGAGTAGGTTTATGAATACTTTTCTACCTTTCCTTTAATACCAACATAAAACATTTTTAGTTTTTTTATATCATCATCTACATTACCTGTTGGGAAGAAAGGTTCAGAAAAATTAATATTTTTATCCCTAAAATTTAATGTCGCACAGACTATTGGCACATTAGCTTTTTTTGCTATGTAATAAAATCCTGTTTTCCAGTTTTCTACCTTTTTTCTAGTTCCTTCAGGAGAAATTCCAAGTCTAAATATTGAATTTTTTTTAAATATTTTCGCAATCATATCGACTGAATTTGATTTACTTCCTCTTTTTACAGGCTCTCCTCCCAACATTTTAATAAATAAACCCAAAGGAAACTTGAATAATTCTTTTTTGGCAATAAAATTAATTTGTTTATTTATTACTTTTCTAATTAATATAGCAATAAAAAAATCATGCCAATGGGTATGAGGAGCTACAATAACTACACATTTTTTAGGCAAGCTAGGATTACCTAATATTTTCCATTTTAATAATTTATAGAAAATTAAATTAGCTATTTTTCGCATTAATCATTTTTCTTGCATTAATTAAATCCTCCATAACATCAATTCCATATCCTTTATAATCTGTTTTAACCATTTTAATTTTCTTTCCATTAGAGAGAAATCTTAATTGTTCTAACTTTTCTGATTTTTCTAATGTAGTTGATTTTGAATTATAAAAATCTATTAAACTATTTTTTCTAAAAGCATATATTCCTATATGTTTGTAGTATTGAATTTTAGAATCCCTTGATCCATTGTATGGAATTACAGACCTGGAAAAATACATAGCATAATTATCCTCACTTACAACTACTTTTACATTATTTGGATTAGCTATCTCATCTTTATCATTAATAGGCTGCATAAGACTTGCTAATTCAATTTTACCATGAAAATCATTATTAAAAATGTCGATTAATTTTTTAAGACTAGGTTTATCAATAAAAGGTTCATCACCTTGGACATTTAGAATTAAATCAGCCTCAATATTATTTACAAATTCAGCGATTCTATCAGATCCACAATCATGTTTTATGGAGCTCACAAGAGCTATTCCACTATTTTTTTTAATTAATTCAAAAATTACTTTAGAATCTGTAATTACATATACTTCGTCAAAAAGTCCAGATTTTTTTGCACTATTATATGTTCTTAAAATAACAGGAACTCCCCCTAAATCCATCATAAGTTTTCCAGGTAATCTTTCTGAGTTATATCTTGCCGGGATCATTGCTACAATCTTCATTATTTATTTTTTTATAAAAATACAGTTATATTTTTTATTAAAAACCAATTAAAAAAAGTTTAGTCTCAGCTCTCGTAATAGCAGTATAAAGCCATCTCATATACTCAATGTTGGGCCCATCCTTCAAATAAGGTTTTTCAATAAATACTACAGGCCATTGTCCTCCTTGTGCTTTATGACAAGTAATCGCGTAAGAAAACTTAACGTGAAGTGCGTTAAAAAAAGGATTTTCCTTAGTTTTTAAAAATCTTTTATATTTAGACTTTATATTTAAATAATCTTTCTGAACTTCTTGGTATAAAAGGTTTGACTGATCATATGAAAGAGAAGGTGAATCAGAGTTTAATGTGTTAAGAATAATAATTGTATCAAATGGTGGCTGATTTATATAGTCTACCATTTTAATTCTAACTTCAGCAAATTCAAATCCATACAATTCTCTTATCCTGTGAATTTCTAAAATTTCTACAATATCTCCGTTTGCAAGAAAAGGTATTTCAGAACCAGATGAAGTCCAAAAATAATTGTTTTTTGTTATCATTAAAAGATCACCAGTACACACTTTGTGGTCATATGATAAAATAGTTTTTCTTATCTGCTGGTTATACTGATTTGCACGTTTGTTAGACCTTACAATTATAATAGAATTATCTCTTCCCATTTCGTTAAAACTTTTTTCTATTGATTCCTGTATTTCAAATCCGTCCAGAAGAGAAATTATATCATTAAATTTTTTGAATTTAAAATTTAATTCATTGTTTATAATGCAATTTCTAATTTCTGTTGCATTATAAAGGATTCCTGATTCTTCTGTCTGCCTCACCACATCAATAATTTCATATTCATTAATTTTTAAATTATATGAATTTTTAAGGAAATCTGAATTAAGGGCAGGGCTAATAGTTTGATTAACAGGCGGTAATTGAGCCGTATCACCAATAAAAATTAATTTTGAATTAGTTTTAAAATCTATAAAATCAATTATATCCTTTAAAAAAGAATTTTTTTTAAAAAGATCATTTGAACTAGAAAAATCTGATATCATTGAAGCTTCATCAATAATAAAAACACTATTTTTTATCTTATTGGTTTTCAAATTAAACTTAAAATTTCCTGATTTATCAACTTTAGAATAATAAATTTTTTTATGAATTGTTGAAGTTTTTTTTTCAGTATATTTTGACAAAACTTTAGCTGCTCTTCCTGTTGGAGCCAATAAACAAAAACTCATCTTATTGTGATGTAAATTTTCTACTAAAGTTCTCATTAATGTAGTTTTACCTGTTCCAGCATATCCTTTTAATAAAAATATATTAGCATTTTCATTATTAAATAAAAATTCGCTTAAACTCTGAATAGCAAAAGATTGATCCCTTGTAGGTTTTAGTTTAAATTTTTTTAAAAGTAATTTGTGAAATTCTAATGAATTCATATATATTTTAATTAAAATAATCCTTAAATTTTTAATGGTTTTTAAGAATAAAAAAAAATTGTAGTTTTGTTTAAATATAATTAATTATACAATGAAGTTTATATTAAAAAACAGCAAAATTATCACTGGAAGTCTTTGGATATTGGCAGTGTTATTAATTTATTTAAATGTTTCTGCGATTTCTGCCCCTATTGAATTTAATAAAGTTAAAAAAGAGAGGTATTTAAAAGTAATTGACAGGTTAAAAGATATTCGTAATGCTCAAATAGCTTTTAAAAGTGTTAATGGTATTTATTCAAATAATTTTGACAGTTTAATTAATTTTGTTGAAAATGCTGAATACACATTAATCCAAAAAAGAGATTCAAGTTTTTTAGAATACGACAGGACTTACAGAATTGACATGTTAAGAGAAGTTGTAGTAATTGACACCTTAGGTTTTGCTTCAGTAAAAGATTCTTTGTTTGGAAGTTCCAACAGGTATAAAAATATGGCTGAAGTTCCGATTGAAGGCCCTAATGGAGTTAGTTTTTTTACAATTAAGTCTGATATTATTAAAAAAGGAGACTATGATGTACCTGTATTTGAGGTAAGTGTTTCCAAAGACATTGTTTTATGGGATCAAAATAAAGATCTTTTAAAACAAGAGAAAGGATTGATGTCTGTAGATGGTGTTAATGGTCCTTCACTAGTTCTTGGATCTATGATAGAGGTTAATACCAATGGAAATTGGCCAACAACCTATGATGCAATCGCTAGAAACTAAAATAGAGCCCAGTACAAACCTTATAATAAAGCTAGGTTCCAACATTATTGATCTTATATTATCCGATTCAACAGGGAATATTGTTGAATACGTTCAAAAAGAATTTAAAGAAAAGTTATCTCCAAAGAAGCTCTTAAAAAAATTAGATGAAATTATTAATGAATCCGAAATTAATATTTCTTGTGTTATCAGTGTAAAGTTAATAGTCTTCAATAAATTGTCCACGTTAGTTCCAAAAAATCTATTTGATGAAAAATTAAGCTTAGAATATCTAAAATTCAATTCTAAACTCTTAAAAAATGATTTCGCTGCCAATGATTTAATTGAAGAGATTGAAGCTGTAAATGTTTTCCTTCCATTTGTCAACGTTAATAATTATTTAATTGAAAAGTTTGGGTCTTTTCATTACTATCACTTTTCTACAATTTTGATAAAAAAATTATTAAAATATAATACTTACAAAGACTCATCTATATATGCAAATGTTCAGTTAAACTATCTTCAAATTTTAATTTTTAAAAATAAAAAACTTCAATATTATAATAATTTTGAGTTTAAAGAGAAAGAAGATATACTTTACTTTACACTATTAGTTATGGAGCAAAATAAAATAAATAACACAAAAACCAAATTATTGTTATTAGGAGATATAAATGATAAAAGTGACACCTTTAAATTACTTTCAAAATTTATTAAAAATATTGATATTATTAAATATAAAAATTCTAAAAAAACTAAAAATATAGAAAACATTTCTAATATTGATTATCTATTAATATGAGGATAATTTCAGGAAAAAATAAGGGAAGAAAAATTCAAGCTCCCAAAAATCTTCCAGTCAGACCAACAACCGATAAAGCTAAAGAAGCTTTATTTAATATAATTGGCAATAAATATAATTTAGCTGAATTATCAATACTAGATTTATTCTCTGGAACAGGGAATATAAGCTATGAATTTTCGTCTAGAGGTGTATCAAATATTACTTGTGTAGATTTAAATCAAAAGTGTATTAACTTTATAAAATCCAACTGTGACAAACTTTCCTTGAATTTTAAATTAATAAAATCAGATGTTTGTAAATTTTTGAATAATAATGATTTAATTTATGACATCATTTTTGCTGATCCTCCATACAATTTCGAGTACTTGAAATATGAAAAAATAATTCTATTGGTAATTGAAAAAAAAATATTAAATAGTGATGGTTTACTAATAATAGAACATTCTAAAAAAACTGATCTACAAAATATTAAAAACTACACAGAAACAAGAAAATACGGTGATTGTTGCTTTAGTTTTTTTAAATTGTAAAATTCTCATATCCAGTATATTAAATTCTAATATAATAACCTTTAGTTTAAATTTTTAAAAAAGTACTAATTGGCTTATGATCAGATATTTTTTTGTCAAAAATTTTAAAATTATTAGCAGAAATAGACTTGGAAATAAATATATAATCGATTCTAATTGGCAAGAATTCAAAGTCATAAGTTGAACCAAATCCGTTTCCAATTAAACTAAAAACATCATTTAACTCCCTTTTGATTTCATTATAAACATATGAATGCTCAGTGTTGTTTAAGTCGACAGTTAAGATTGTCTTATAAGGAGATCTTAAAATATGATTTATTAAAACCTCAGATTGTTTTTTTTGAACTAGATACGCTTTTTTAATTTTACTAATTACTTTTTTAAAAGTTATTACATCCGCTTTCAAACTTTGAACGTCCACTCTAAAAGATTCAAAATGCGCATTATACACCCTAAGAGTGTCTTTTCCTATAATTAAATCTACAAAAATTGCATTATTGCTTGATTCTTCAAACTTAAGTAAACCCTTTTTAATTATCTTATTATTTGTGTGGATCGATTGACCTACTTTATTTCCTGATAAATAAACATACTTATTTTTATAATGTTTTAACATATATTGATAATCCTCATGATACTCTTGAATGGATAAAATATCAGGGTTTTCCAAACTTAAAAACCGTTCAATATTCTCTGGTATACTGTCTTTTTTAATCCAATTATAATGATTAAATAATCTAGCATTAAAACTCATTACTTGAAAACCATCAGGATTATTATTAAACTTTTCTCCAATTTTATAAAAATCATAAGAAGAGAAAAAAAATCCAATAAAAACAAAAAGAGGCAAAATGGCTCTTAAATCAATTTTTATAACCCAATAAACAAAAAAACAGAAATTAACAAAAAATAAAATTGGAAATAAAAAAGTTAAAAATGAAATTGCTGAAAAAACAGGATGATAATAACGGCTTAAAACAAAGCAAATTAATATTAAAAAAGAATTTAAAATATTTATTACTAATAATGATTTTTTGAAATATCCAACTTTAAAAAACATACAACTCAATTTTGCCCAGCTTTGAAAAGGGTTTCTTTTTCTTTTTTTGTAAGACTATCATAACCTGACTTACTAATTTTATCCAGAATCAGATCTATTTTTTTCTGATCGACAGATTCTTTTGAAGTATTTGCATAAGTTTTTTTTTCATAAACCTTTCTGACAGTAGCTTTCCTTTTGAAAAATCCTTTGAAATAATTAAAAAAATTAATAATCCAATCACCTTTATCAAATCCTTTATTTAGTTGAGAGTTATAGTAATATCCCCAAGCTGCGCCACCTAAATGAGCCAAATGACCACCAGAATTCCCAGAAGGAATTTGAATTAAATCCATTATTATGAAAAAACCTGCTATGTAGACAATCTTAACATCAAAGAACACAAGCCTAAAAGTATAATTAGGCGTGTAAGAAGCTAAAAAAATAAATACCGCCATAGCTCCTGCAGAAGCACCAATCATTGGAGGTTTCAAACCCTTAAACACAGGAAATAGATTATAACTTAAAAGATAAGTTATCGATCCACACAATAATCCAATAAAAAAGAGTTTTAACAGTTTGTCTTCTCCAAATAGATCCAACACTACCCTTCCTCCATAATATAGAATTATCATATTTCCAACTAAATGCCAAATACCGGCATGAAAAAATCCGTATGTAATTAAGGACCAAGGCTTATAAAGCAAATCAGAAATCAAGGGTGAAACCTGAAAAAAATCTATAATGGAAAAAGAATTAATATTAAATAAAAAAAGAACGGTGTTCAGAATATAAGGAAATACAAATAAAACAACCATCCAAGTTATAAGTTTCCCTAAAACATCAAGATTAATATATTTATGTTTAAAGCTCTCTATCAATTCCATCTATTGTTATTAAATTGATTTTTTTTCCAGTACCACACCATAACAAATCCAGTTAACGCACCACCAACATGAGCAAAATGAGCAATTGGACCAACTGAAAATGATGATAAACCAAAAAAAACATCAATAAGAATTAATCCTGGAACCAAAAATTTTGCTTTAATTGGGATTGGAGGAAAAAGCAACATTAACTCTGAATTAGGAAATGAAAAAGCAAAAGCAACTAAAACACCATATATTGCACCTGAAGCACCGACTAGACTAGAGTTAAATGAAGAATAAGCAGAGCTAAGGCTATTTTCATCAACGTACTGTAAAATGGAGGTATTATAAGATCCGTCTGATAAAATATTTTTAAAAATACTAAAAGATAAACCGTTTGATTCTAAAACAGTAAAAAGAGACTGAATCTCAACATGATATATAAATAATTGTAAACCAGCAGCTCCTAAACCTGCAGAGAAATAAAAAAACAAAAACTTTTTACTACCCCAAATTTGTACCAAAGGAGATCCAAACATATACAAACCAAACATATTAAATAAAATATGTAAAAAACTTCCATGCATAAACATATGAGTTAAAAGTTGAGAAATAATAAATTTATCATTTTTAAAATAATGAAGAGCTAAAAGATCATAACTCATTTCACCAAGAAATTGGGAGCCTACAAAAAATAAAATATTAATTATAAGTAATTGCTTTATTGTTTCAGGAATAGCTCTCATTTATTTAAACATTTTTTTTATAGTTTCAAATGGTATTACTTTAAAAATTAATTCATTAAAAGGTGAAACGTTGGGGTCTTTACATGCAAACAAATCATTAACAAGTGAGTCTAATTCCAGCTTATTTAATTTATTTCCTGATTTTATTGAGGAAGATTTTGATAATATTTTTGCTGTATAATCGTTCAAACTATCACTTTTGGTTTTAAAACCTAAAGTTTCGACATTTATAAATTCTTGAAAAACCTCGTTAATATTCTTTTTTGAAAAAAGCGGATGGACTGCAGAAATTTCAATTTGTTTTTTATCAAATTTATTAAAAATAAAACCAAGGTGAATTAAAGATGGTTTTATATCAATTAGTAAATTAATTTCTTTTGAATTAAAATCCAATTTAATTGGAAATATTAAATTTTGAGATGAATTATTTTCGCTTGAAAGCTCTGTTAAAAATTTTTCATACAATATTCTCTGATGTGCTCTTTTTTGGTCTATAATAACAATACCTGAACTTGTCTTTGTAATTAAATAAGAATTTTTAAATTGAAAAGCAGAAAAGGAAATAGGATTATTTTTTTCCTCAAAAATATTTTCAAAAGAGGATTCTTTTTCTATTGAAGACTGAGGAATAACCTCTATATTCTTCGTAGAATCTAAAAAAACATCAAAGGGATTAAAAGATTTATCAAAATCAATTGAAGGTATTGGTGCATTTTTATCTTTATAACTGTAGGGTGTATTTAAATTAACAGAATTCTCAAAATCTATAGAGGGAAATATGTTAAATTGACCTAAACTGTGCTTTATTGAAGACTTAAGTATCGCATAAATAGACTGACCGTTGTCAAATTTAATTTCTGTTTTATTTGGGTGAATATTGACATCAATTGAGTCATTTGGAACATCAATGCATAAAAAGTATGACGTGTGATGATTTTCAAAAATAAGACCTTCGTAAGCAGTTTTAACAGCGTGATGTAAGTGTGAGTTTTTCACAAATCTATTATTTACAAAAAAAAACTGTGAAGTTTTTGTTTTTCTTGAATATTCTGGTTTAAAAATAAAACCTTCTATTTTAGCAAACTCTGTTAATTCATTAATTGGAACTAATTTTTCTTGAGTTAATTTTCCAAATATTCTAATAATTCTCTCCTTAAAAATTGATTCTTTTAAATTAAAAATCTCATTATCATTATTTATAAAAATAAAATTAATATTAAAATTTATTAAAGCCACTCTATGGAACTCATCTATAATATGTCTTAATTCCACATTATCTGATTTTAAAAAATTTCTTCTTGCAGGAATATTAAAAAATAAATTTTTTACAGAAATTGATGTGCCTTTTTTACAAAATGTTTCTTTTTTTAAAATTATTCTACCTCCTTCAAGTTTAATTTGGTTGCCTAAATCTTCATCTCTACTATTATTAGATTTTATAGTCAAATGAGAAACGGCAGCAATACTAGAAAGAGCTTCCCCCCTAAAACCCATAGTATTTAAATCAAATAAATCTTTTGAGGTGTTTATTTTTGAAGTTGCATGTCTTATAAAACACATATCTAAATCTTCTTTACCCATTCCTACTCCGTCATCTATAACTTGAATAAGTGTTTTACCGGCATCTTTAATAATAAGTTTAATAGTTTTTGATTTACTGTCAACAGAATTCTCTAGTAGTTCCTTAACTACGGACGAAGGTCTATTAACTACTTCACCTGCAGCAATTTGATTAGCAACATTTTCAGGTAATAACTTTATCAAACCACTCATTAATAAAATATTGAAAGATCAAAATCAATTATAAATAAAAAAATTAACACCAAGATAGATGCAATAACAATTATTTGAGTAGAAAATTTTTTATTTGATCTGTTTCTGTAGCTTAACCTCGCTTCTTTCCATTTAGATGAAACGTCCGAAGGGCTAGTGAAGTTTCTATTTTTAGAGTATATAGAATCAAAGGCATAAATATTTTGTACAGATTTTTCTTTATAATATCTTGGATTATAATTAAAACGCTTATTTTTCTCTAATTTGAATAAATTGACTCTCAATATACATGATATTACACTTCAAATGTACAAAAATGAGTACATAATTTAAGCGAAAAAAATGTAACAGGAATTATTATATTTACAAATTATGAAAAATGAAAATATTATCATTTTAAAAAAATTACTTGTAGAAAAAAAAAACATAGTTATAATTCCACATACAAATCCTGATGGTGATGCCATAGGTAGCTGCTTGGCTCTTCTAAATATTTTAAATGAAATGGGACATAAAACTAGTGTGTTAAGTCCCAACGAGCCCCCTTCTTTTTTGAATTGGACCCCTGGGTTTAATAGAATAATATATTTTGACAAGGACAAAGAGCTATGTTTAAAAAAAATAAAGAATGCCGATATAATTTTCACTTTAGATTTTAATGATTTAAGTAGAATAGGTGAAATGGAAAATTCAGTAAATTCTTCTAAAGCAATTACAATAATGATAGATCATCATCAAAACCCTAAAAATTATGCAGATATAGTTTTTTCAGACCCTAATACTGGGTCAACTTGTGAATTATTATATGAAATAATTGTTCAATTAGGTTATGATAAAATCCTTAATACTATAACATCTACCTGTCTGTACCTTGGCATTATGACTGATACTGGTTCATTTCAGTACTCTAATGTAACGTCAAGAACCCATAAAATTGTTTCGAAATTAATTGATAAAAAAATTAATCAAAATGAAATTTACAACAAAGTTTATAACAATTCCTGTATAAGCAGACTAAAAGTTTTAGGCTCTGCGTTAAATAATTTAACACAAATTAAAGAATTGAATACTGCCTACATGTTTTTAAAAAGATCAGATTTAATAAAGTTCGATTTTAAAAAAGGTGATTCTGAAGGGATAGTAAATTACTGCTTATCACTAAAAAATATAATTTTTAGTGTTATTTTTATTGAAGACATCGAAAACAAAAATAAAATAAAAATATCATTTAGATCACAAGGAAGTTTCTCATGTAACGAATTTGCTAAAAAACATTTTAATGGAGGAGGACACATAAACGCTGCAGGAGGAACAGATGTCGGCCCCTTGGAAAAAACTATTACTAAATTTACAACCAACATAAATCATTATAAAAAAAAATTAACTAAAAAATGAAAAAATATATTTACATAATAGCCATATCGATTTCTAGTTTATCTTGTGTGAGTTCTCATCCAGACTTAAGCGAAGGTTTGTACGCAGAAATAAATACAAATAAAGGAGATATGATTGTTAATTTAAACTTTAAAGAGACGCCAGTTACTGTAGCAAATTTTGTTTCTTTAAGTGAAGGGAAAAATAAAGAAGTAAATGAAGAATATTCAGGGAAAAAATACTATAACGGATTAACATTTCATAGAGTTATTGAAAACTTTATGATTCAAGGAGGTTGTCCCCTTGGAAATGGGTCAGGAAACCCTGGGTATCAATTCAAAGATGAATTTAATGACAGCCTAAGGCATATAGGAGCTGGAATTTTATCAATGGCAAATTCTGGACCCAACACTAATGGTAGTCAGTTTTTTATAACTCATAAAAACACCACATGGCTTGACGGAATACATACTGTTTTTGGAAAAGTCATTAAAGGTGTAGAAATTGTAGATTCTATCAAGCAATATGATACAATAAAAAACATTTCAATAATAAGAATTGGAAGAGAAGCTAAATCATTTAATTCTCCTAAAATATTTTCAAATCACTTTATAGAAGAAAGAAAAAATAAAGAGAAACAAATATTAAAATTAAATAATTTAAAACTTGAGACGAAATTAGAACATGAAAACAGAAAAAGCTTATCAAACTCAACTAAATCAGGATTACAATATATTATAACCTACAAAGGTAATGGCAAAAAAGTTGATCCTTCCAAAACTATTATGACAAATTATTCCGTTTTTTTTGAAGACGGTTCCCTATTAGATACCAGTATATTAAACGTTGCTGAAGAATTCGAAGTGGTCAACGAAAATAGAAAAGTTACTAACAGATACATCCCCTTAGCTTGTAAAGTAGGACCAGACGATGCTCTTATTCAAGGATTTAAAGAGGGATTAAGATTATTAAATATTGGAGATAAAGCTACATTATTCTTACCATATTATCTAGCTTATGGCGAAGAAGGAATTGGAAGTCAAATTCCACCTAAATCAAATTTGATATTTGAAGTCGAGCTTATGGAACAAAAGTAATTTTATATTTAAATGCTTAAAAGATTTTTTTTTAGAAAAAAATTAAAACCTCTTTTATTTTTAGTTTTAGTTTTAGCAATAGAACTAATAAAGCTCGACTCCAACTTTGTTGAAAATTTCTACAGTAATCTGTTATATAAAAAAAGCTCAAGTGTATTTATTTATATTTTTAGTTCAATTCCTTTTTCAGTTGGAGACCTCCTTTATTTATTAGTTCCATTTATTATTTATTCAATTATCCATAAAAGTAATACCAGAAGAAAAAACTTAAAAAACCTTTTCTATTTTTTCACAACTATCTACATAGTTTTTCAAGTTCAGTGGGGATTAAACTATCATAGGATTCCATTGAAAAATAAGTTAGAAATTAAGGAAAATTATAATACTAGATCTTTAATCGAAACAACTAACTTATTTATAAAAGAAACCAATAATATTCATTTAAAAATTTCTAAAAACGATACTCTAGCAGTTTTTTTTAATGATGATAACACTGAAATTTATGAAGCATCGATAAATGCTGTAAAAAAATTAGAAAATAATAATGTAATTAAAAATCAGATGAAATATGTAAGTGTTAAAAACTCTTTATTTAGTACTCTTTTATCTTACATGGGTTTTGGGGGATATATTAATCCTTTCACACTAGAAGCTCAAATAAATAGAAATATTCCAACTATTCAAATTCCTACAACTATATGTCATGAAATGGCGCATCAAATAGGGTATTCTGCAGAAAACGAGGCTAATTTTATTGGAATTTTAGCTACTATTAGTTCAGACAATAACATAGTAAAATATAGTGGAAATGTTCTTGCTCTAAAATACCTATTAAATGAATTATACAAAGTTGACAAAAAAAGTTTCGATCAGCTTTATTTGAAAATTAATAAAGGGGTCATAAAAAACATAAAACAAGCAGAAAAAGAAATAGATATATTTAAAAACCCTTTTAAACCCTATTTAAAAAATATTTACGATCGATATCTAAAAGCAAACAATCAAATAGCTGGAATAAAAAGCTATAGTTTAGTAGTTAATTTATTAGTAAACTATTATTAACTAGTAATAATTAAAACAACTTGATTAATGAAAGTTTTACTTTTTTATAAAACTTATTTAAAATGAAATAAAGACAAAGGTTAGGTTCGAACCCAAATCTAAATATTTTACAGCCGCTCTTCAATTTTAATAATTAAAAAGAAAATTTACAATCATACAACTCAATTATAAAACTGTTAATTAACTACTATTTTAATCAATAATTTTAGGCGATCCCATTTTTTCAATTAAAGCACCAGTTTCATTAACATTTTTCTCAAACTTTTGAATTATTGGTTTAACCTGGAGCCATTGTTTTTTAGCTATTTCAAAACTTTTTATTTGACCTTTAGTTGGACCATATGTATTTCCAAAGAAACCTCTCATTGCAATAGATACTCTATCATAAATTGAGGGGTCATCTTTTTCTCCTGGTTCTGCTTTAGATTTATTTCCATTAAGTAGAGCATTCAACTTATTCATCTCATCATTTAACACTTTCATTTTTTCACTAATTTCATTACTTACTGGATCAATATATCTAACAGCATTCTCAAATTTGGATAATTTTTTTTTGGCCTTATCAAATTTTTGATTAAAGTTATTATAATCAACATCAAATTCGATAAAATCCTCAACCAAACTTTCTTTTTGACTTGCATGAGGATTCTTTATGACATTTTCTCTAATTCTTTTAACATTAAAATTCTTTGATTGAGTTAATGCAGTGTACTTGCCATCTTTGAATTTCATAATGGTTGCGCTGTAAATGCCTGGGCTTACTGGAATTGATAGTTGATAACCACGATTTGAATTATCAGTTTTAATACTAGAAACTATTGGTTTTGTTAGTGGCCATGCTACTCTATTCACACCTTTTTTATTTGAACCATTAATTCTATCAATAAATTCACCATTTTCATCTCTAATTTCCACAACAATTTTAGCTGAATTTTCATTTAATTCAGCATCTAAATTATCCCAACCAGGAAATGGTATATTTCTATTTTCTTTATCCAATTTTGCCTCATTCTTCTTTCTTTTTGATTTCAATGTCTCAAATGGTTTGGGTATATTATAAGTGAATATAGCACCATAAGGTGGGTTTTTTGATTTAAAAAATGATGTTCCTTTACTTCCAGAACTAGATCTAATAGGAACATATTGAAGAGCTTCCTTAATATCAAAAAGCATAAAATCTTTACTACTATTAGAATTAAGGCTACGAAGTGGAGAATAATCATCCAAAACGTAGAAACTTCTACCGAATGTTGCTAATACTAAATCATTTTCCCTTTTTTGTATTGCCAAGTCTCTAATTGAAATAGTTGGTAAACCTGATGAAAACTTTATCCAATTTTCTCCCTGATTATTAGAAAAATACAATCCATACTCAGTAGCTAGAAATAAAAGATTTGGATCAATATGGTCCTGAACAATTCTCCAAACTAAGGTTTCCTTAGGAAGACCATTTGTTATGGATTTCCATGATTTTCCTCCATTTTCAGTTTTAAACAGATAAGGTTTATAATCTCCAAACTTGTGATTATCCAAAGCTACATAAGCCTTGTTAACATCATGTAGATCTGCTTTTATATCATTTACAAACGAAGTTTTAGGAAGGTTTGGAAGTTTATCAGCAGTTTGTGATGTCCAATTTGAACCACCATTCTTGGTGTAGTGAATTAATCCATCATCTGTACCCACGTACAAATGGTTTTCATTAATAGGAGATTCAGACAAGGAGGTAATGGTGTTGTAAGTTGACATTGCATACAAATCCCAAGATGAATCCCAACTTTGTACTTTACCCATAATAGGAAGTGATAATCTCTCTTGATTCAAAGTCAAGTCTTTTGATAATGGTTTCCAACTATCTCCTCGGTCATCAGATCGCCATAAACGTTGTGATCCGAAATACAAACGTTTGGGATCATGAGAACTTACTAAAATAGGTGAATCCCAATTAAACCTTTCATAGTCTTCATTAATATCAGAATATGGTTTTATAAAAACAGCCTCACCAGTAGTCCTGTCAATTCTGTGTAAATTACCTTGCTGTGATTGAGCATAAACAATATCTGGATTACCAGGCTCTGTTGCAGGTTGATGACCATCTCCACCTAAAATAATATACCAATCACTATTTTGAATTCCTCCTGACTTGAGAGTTCTACTTGGTCCACCTTGCGTACTGTTGTCCTGTGTTCCACCATATATATTATAAAAAGGATATGCATCATCCACTGCCAATTTGTAATATTGAGTTAAAGGAAGATTATTTACAAATTTCCAAGATTTAGTGTCATCAAAAGATTCGTATATACCTCCATCTGTTCCAACTAATAAATAATTAGGATCATTATTCTTGAAAGTCATAGAATGATTGTCAGAATGTTTATTAGACTCGTTCATTCTGAAGAATGTTTTTCCTCCATCCTCAGAAACTTGAACTCTAACATCCATTAAATAAATTTTATCTAATTTATGTGGAGATGCAACCAATTCTTGGTAATAATGTGGGCCGGTTGCACCAGATACTGTATTCGACATTTTCTCCCAACTTTCCCCTCTGTTAGCTGATCTATAAACAGCCCCTTTTCTTCTTTCAAGTTCAATTGCAGCGTACAAAATATCAGGGTTGATTGGTGAGATAGCTAAGCCTATTTTTCCCATTTTTCCTGGTGGTAAACCAACTTTTAAATGTTTCCAATTTTCACCTCCATCGATACTTTTAAAAATTTTTGTTCCAGGTCCACCACCAATATATGCAGCAACATTTCTATGTCTTTGCCAAGTAGCAGCATACATAATATCTTCATTTCGAGAATCAACAACTATGTCTGTAACTCCGGTCCATTTATCCCCTGATAATACCAATTTCCAATCTTTTCCTCCATTTGTAGATTTATATAATCCTCTGTCACCACCTGGGGACCAAAGCGGTCCTTGAGAGGCAACAAATATTGTATTAGAGTCATTAGTCTTAACTAAAATTTTAGAAATGTGTTCAGAATTTTTTAAACCTTTGTTTTCCCATGTATCTCCACCATTGTAGGAGACATAAATGCCTTTACCAATTCCTACATGTCTACCACCTACATTCTCACCTGTTCCTAGCCAAATTGTACTGTTATTATTAGGATCAACAGTAATACTTCCAGTTGAATAAAATGGCATATTATCAGCGATTGGTTTCCAAGTTGTTCCAGAATTAGTTGTTTTCCATACTCCACCAGAGCCAACTGCTACATACCACTCATTTTCGTTCGAGGGATTTATAGCAATATCTGCTATTCTTCCGGACATAAATGCAGGTCCAATACTTCTAAATTTAAGACCTTTATATAATGAAGATTCATCTTTCGTTGCACTTTGTTTTTTTTGTGAAAAAGAAAAGTTAAATGTTAAAATCAAAACACTTAACATTAAAAGTTTTGAATAAAATTTCATAATTATTTTTTAGTATAAACATAAATATAATTAATATTTTCAATCTAACTTAGTACCATGAGTAGAAAAAAAAAAATATTCAATTCTGTTGAATTAATTGATATTGGAAGCAAAGGTCAATCTATTGGGAAAAGTCGTGAAGGGATAGTATTGATGGTGAAAAATGGTATACCAGGCGATATTGTTGATATTGAAACTTTTAGAAAAAAGAAAAACTACTTTTTAGGAAATATAACTAAGTACATTTCCTATTCTAAATCTAGAATAGATCCTAAATGTGAACATTTCGGTATATGTGGAGGATGTAAATGGCAAAATATGTTATATGATTCACAGACTCAATTAAAAGAAAATAAGATAAGACATGCATTTATAAACATTTGTAATACTGAGGTTAAATCAATAATAAAATGTAAAGACAAATACTTTTACAGAAACAAAATGGAATTTTCTTTCACTGAAAATCGTTGGCTAACAAATAAGGAAATTAGAAGTGAAAATAAAAAAATTGAAAGAAGAGGAATTGGTTTTCACATCTCAGGAATGTGGGATAAAGTAGTAGATATAAATAATTGTCATTTGCAATCTGATCCGTCGAACAAAATTAGATTATCAGTTAAAGAATTTGCAATCAATAATAAAATCTCTTTTTATAACTCAAGATTAAAAAATGGTTTATTAAGGAACTTAATGATTAGAAATACCAGTCTGAATGAATTTATGGTGGTAATTCAATTTTTTGAAAATGATGAAGAGATAATTCATTTATTATTAAATCATTTAAAAAGTTCATTTAAAGAAATCACCTCTCTTCAATATGTTATTAATAACAAAGAAAATGATTCAATTTATGATAGGGAAGTAAATTTATTTTATGGAAAAAAGTACATAAATGAAGTCATAGATAAATTAAATTTTAAAATTTATCCTAAATCATTTTTCCAAACAAATATTAATCAAACAATTAAACTTTATGATTTAGTAAAAGATTTTGCAAACTTAAAAGGAGATGAAACAGTATTTGACCTATATTCTGGACTAGGAACTATTTCCCAATTTGTTGGAAAAAAAGCAAAAAAGGTAATTGGGGTAGAAAGTGTTAAAGAGGCTGTAATTTCTGCAAAAGAAAGTGCTGTTTCAAATAAAATAAATAATGTAGAGTTTGTGGCTGGTGACATGAAAAATATTTTTACTTCAAAATTCATAACTAAACACGATCATCCAGATTTAATTATTACAGATCCACCAAGGGAGGGCATGCATAAAGATGTAATAAAGGAAATTCTAAAATTAGAAACGAAATCAATAGTATATGTAAGCTGTAATCCATCTACTCAATGTAGAGATTTAGAACTTTTAAAAGAAAAATATGAAATTAAAAAAGTTCAACCA
>MDTC01015477.1_pt1 | contig 26588 bp, 34 predicted proteins | sample 811181 | NCBI WGS metagenome assembly MDTC01 (sample SAMN05326644, study PRJNA326480) | marine metagenome | isolation source: seawater | place: Pacific Ocean: North | collected 2011
TTTAGCCACTTCAAAAGATATAAGAGTTCTACTTGTTAAAATTGCAGATAGATTACACAATATGAGAACTATCAAAGCTTTCGAATCTGATGAAAAAAAACAACGTATCGCAAAAGAAACTATGGAAATTTATGCACCTTTAGCGGATAGAATGGGCATGAATAGAATTAGAGATGAGCTAGAAGACTTATCATTTTCTGTTTTAAACAATAAAGCAAGAGATTTAATTCTTCAACGATTAGATTTTATAAAAAATAATAGAGAAGATAATTTTAATTTAATTTCTAGTGACCTGATAAAACTACTAAATAATAATGGAATAAATGCTAAAATAACAGGAAGGGAAAAAACTCCTTTTTCTATTTGGCGCAAAATACAAAAGAAAAAAATTTCATTGGAACAATTAACAGACATTGTAGGTTTTAGAATTTTAGTAAACTCAGTTGATGATTGTTATAAAACTCTAGGAACTTTTCATAGTAAGTATTCTGCTATACCTGGAAAGTTTAAAGATTATATTTCAACTCCAAAGATTAATAAATATAAGTCAATACACACTTCAATTATAGGGCCAAGGAAACAGAGAATTGAAATTCAAATTAGAACTTTTGAAATGCATGAGTTTGCTGAACGAGGAATTGCTTCTCACTGGAAATATAAATCCTCTGAAAAACTTTCAGATCTTTCTTGGAGAGAATATGATTGGTTAAGAGATTTAGTTGAAATTATTGAAACCGGTAATAGTCCTGAACATTATTATGAATTTACTAAATTACAAATGTTTCAAGAAAATGTATTTTGCTTTACTCCTAAAGGAGCTGTTATTAAGCTTCCTAGGGGTGGTACACCTATAGATTTTGCATATGCTGTTCACACGAAAATCGGAGACACAGCAATTGGTTGCTATATTAACGGAAGAGAGTCACCTTTACAAACAAGATTGCACAATGGTGATATGATTAAAATAATAAATTCTAAAAAAATTTCTCCATCATTACACTGGATATCATCTTCAAAAACTGGAAAAGCAAGAGCTGCAATTAAACGGTATTGGCAAGATAAATTAGTTGACAAATCATCTAAGAAAGAAAAAATGTATACTAGTTCTTTGATTATAGATTTACCCCACAAACCAGGGGTTTTAGGTGAAATTAGCACTCTAATAGGTTTAAATGGAAGTAATATAATTAATGTAGAGATGATTGAAAAAAAAGATAAACACCTACAATTTTCTTTTGACTTACAAATTAGAAATCTTAAAAATTTTACAAATTTAATTAGTCAAATTAAACAAAAGGGGTTGAAATTTAGGATTATTAGGCATAAAGAAAAAAAGCATGCTTTCATTAAAAGAATCTTTAATAATTTTAAAAGAAACTAATGCCCTTATAGAAGGACATTTTATTCTATCATCAGGTCTTCATAGTTCAAAATATGTTCAGTGCGCTAAGCTTCTTAGCAAACCAAAATTAGCAAGTAAAATTTGTAAATCGTTAGCTGAAAAAATTAATGATGAATTTAAAAAGATTGATTTAATATTATCTCCTGCAATGGGAGGTGTAATAATTGGATACGAAATTGGAAGACTTCTTGATAAAGAGACAATTTTTGCCGAAAGAATCAATGAAGAGTTCGAGTTAAGAAGAAATTTTGATATCAAAAAAGGTTCTAATGTACTAATTGTAGAAGATGTTATCACGACTGGGAAATCTAGCTTGGAGTGCTCAAATTTAATATCAAAATCAAATGCGAAGTTATTAGGATATGCATGCATTATAAACAGAAGTGATAAATTGCTAATAGCAGATAAAAAAGTTGTTTCTCAGGTTAAGCTAAATATACCAACTTATAAAACAAGTGACTTACCGCATGAACTTAAATTAATTAAACCTATTAAGCCAGGTAGCAGGAATCTTTAATGGCCCGTAAAATTAGGTTAGGAGTTAACATTGATCATGTAGCTACAGTTAGAAACGCTAGAGGAGAGTCCTATCCAAGCCCACTAAAAGCTGCGCTAATTTCTGAACAATCTAAAGCAGATTCTGTTACTATTCATTTAAGGGAAGATAGAAGACATATAAATGAAAATGATTTAAAGGCAATTAAATCAAAGCTAAAAATTCCTTTAAATCTAGAAATAGCTGCAACTAAGGAAATGTTAAAGATTGCATTAAAAGCAAAACCCGAATTTGTTTGTATAGTACCTGAAAAGAGAAAGGAGATAACTACTGAGGGTGGACTAAATTTAAATTATAAAAAATTTTTTTTAAAAGATATAATAAAAAAATTAAAAAGAAATGGGTCTAGGGTAAGCCTATTTATTGAACCTAATAAAAAAGATATTATAAAAGCGAAACTTTTAACAGCAGATTGTGTAGAATTACATACGGGAAAATTATGTAATTTGATTAATCATGATAAAGAATACAAAAATGAATTAAGAAAGATTAATGAAGCAGTCAAACTTTCTAACATACTAAAATTAGAAGTACATGCTGGTCACGGATTAACTTATAAGTCAGCAAAAAAATTGGTTAAAGTTAAAGGCATTAGAGAATTTAATATAGGTCATTTTATAGTCAGTGAGTCAATTTTTAGCGGACTCAAAAAAACAATTAAAAAATTTATAAAAATTTTAAGATGAAAAAAATTTACGGTATAGGTATTGATATAATAAATATAATTAGAATTAAAAAAATTCTTAAAAAAAATAAAAAATTTAAGGAAAGAATTTTCTCAAAAAAAGAAATTTCATATTGTGAAAAAAAAAAAGATCAAGCTGCTTGTTATGCCAAAAGGTATGCAGCTAAAGAGGCTTTTTCAAAGTCTCTAGGCACTGGTATTGGTAATTTTCTTAATTTTAATGAAATTGAAGTAAATAAAACAAATTTAAAAAAACCGTATATTCTACTCAAAGGCAAAGCATTAAAATCTGTAAATAAAATAACCAATAAATCAAATTACAAGATTTATTTATCTTTATCAGATGATATTCCTTTTGCTATAGCAATTGTTATATTAGTAATTTTATGAATAAAAAAACAATAAGTTATATTATTGACAATATAAAAACTTTATTAATAGCTTTAGTAATTGCTATTTTGATAAGATCTCTATTAATTCAGCCTTTTTACATACCATCATCATCTATGGAGCCATCTTTACTTGTTGGTGATAGAATATTTGTTTCAAAATATAATTATGGATATAGCAAACATTCATTTCCTTTTAGCCCACCAGTAATTAAAGATAGAATATTTGAAGACAGTCCTAATAGAGGTGATTTAGTGGTTTTTAAAACACCCTCTGATAATAGGACCGACTATATTAAGAGACTGATCGGTTTACCGGGTGATGAAATACAAATCACAGGTGGAGAGTTATTTATAAATAATAAATTAGTTAAAAAAAATATAAAATTTTCAAATCAAAAAGTTAGATGTGGCTCTAAAAATGTAAATGTAAATATTTATGAGGAAAAATTACCGAATGGAGTTAAGTATTTAATCGCAAATAATGAAATAGGGTCAATGAAGAATACAGATAAATATATTGTACCCAATGATCAATTCTTTTTTTTAGGAGATAATAGAGATTGTTCTAGAGATAGTAGATTTTTAAGCAGCGTAGGTTTTGTAAAAAGTGTAAATTTGGTCGGTAAAGCTCAAATGATTTTCTTTTCAAATGATACACTAAATGGAAGTGTTTTAAAATTATGGAATTTAAAAAATTCTTTTAGACTAAAAAGAACTTTTAAAAAGTTATGAAAATTAAATTAAATAATTTACAAAGTATATTAAAAATAAGGTTTAATAAAATCGAAATCTTAAAAAAAAGTTTAATACACAAAAGTTATAATAATAAAAATAATAATGAAAAATTAGAATTTTTAGGAGACAGAGTTCTAGGTTTAATTTTATCCAAAGAATTAATAAAGATTTATCCAAATGAAAAGGAGGGTATAATTGATAAAAAATTTGCAAACTTAGTAAACAAAAAAATATGTGCTCAGATAGGCGCTGCATTGAATATTAAAAAATACATGTTACTAGGAGATAGTTATAAAAATTTAAATCGATCTGATGAGAAAATTATTAGTGATTGTCTTGAAGCTATAATTGGAGCTATTTTTTTAGATAAAGGATTAGAAGCTTCAGAGAAATTTATACTTAATAATTGGAAAGAATATTTAAAAGAATCTACTTTAACCATAATTGACTCTAAAACAAGATTACAAGAATATAGTTTAAAAAAATTTAAGAAATTACCAACATATAAATTTTTTAAACAGACGGGTCCTGTTCACAGACCAACTTTTAAAGTTGAAGTTGAAATTATTGACTCAAAAAAATACTCAGCTTTAGGAACTTCTAAAAAAAAAGCTCAACAAAATGCAGCAAAAAAATTATTGGATGATTTAAAAATTTAAATGAACTGGGAAGATGAAGGATACTTATTGGCAAAAAGAAAATTTAGAGAAAATGGCAGTATTATTGATGTCTTTACGAAAGAAAAAGGTAGAGTTAGTGGAATAGTATATGGAGGAAATTCTAGAAAAATTAGAAACTATTTACAAGTGTCTAATAAAATATTTATTTCGTATACTGAAAAAAATGAAAATAAAATAGGTTATTTTAAGACTGAGTTAATAAAGCCAATTGCAGCAAATTACTTCAATGACAAACGAAGAACATCTGCACTTTTATCTCTAACGTCTATATTAAAAATATTACTTCCTGAGTCTCAACCCTATAAAGATTTATATTCTTCGATATCTAGTATTTTTATAAATTTTAATAATGATAATTGGTTATATCTCTATTCTTTCTGGGAGTATAATTTAATTAAAATTTTAGGATACGACCCAAATTTGTCTGTTAATAAAGAAAATTTATCAAAAGAAATCAATTTTATAGACTTGAAGATCGATGGAATAAATTATTCAGTACCTAGTTTTTTAATAACAAAAAAATTACCTATTAAATTTGATAATAAAATTTTAAAAAAATCACTTATGTTTACAAGATTAGTTATGCAAAATAAATTTTTTATTCCAAATAATTTAAGTTTTCCTAAATCAAGAATAATATTTGAAAACTATTTTTCTTAAATGTTGTTTAATTTTTTTGAAACTTCTAAAGCAAAATAAGTAATAATAGCACTAGATCCAGCTCTTTTTAAACTGATTAAGCTTTCGATTATAGCCTTTTCATCCAAAATCTTATTTTTTATTCCATTTTGTATTAAGCTATATTCACCGGATACTTGGTACGATAAGATAGGAATCTTAAATTTATCTTTTATAGAATTAATTATATCAAGATAAGGCATTCCAGGTTTTACCATTATCATATCAGCTCCTTCTTTAATATCTAACCCTACTTCTCTTAGAGCTTCATTTTTATTTTTAAAATCCATTTGATAAGTCTTTTTATCACCTATCAATAAATTTCTAGACCCGACAGCGTCTCTAAAGGGACCATAAAAATTTGATGCATACTTAACGGCGTATGATAATATTTTAGTATTATGAAATTTATTTTTTTCTAGTATTTTTCTTATAACTGAAATTCTTCCATCCATCATGTCAGAGGGTGCAATTACATCACATCCATTTTGAGCTTGTAATAGTGCCTGTAATTGTAAAATTTTTAATGTTTCATCATTGTCAACGTAACCTTTTTTTAAAACTCCATCATGACCGTGTCTTGTATATGGATCCAAAGCAACATCACACATAATACCAATATTCTTATTTCTCTTTTTTATGGATCTCAAAGCTTTACAAACTAGGTTATTTTCATTAAGTGCTTCAGATCCGTTACTGTCTTTTTTGTGAATATCGACATAGGGAAATAAAGCCAACATGGGAATTCTAACACTACATGCTTGATCTATAATTTTATTTATTTTATCTAGTGAGTATCTAAAGACACCAGGCATTGATTTTACAGGTATCTTCTTGTTTTTACCTTCACAGATAAAAACAGGCAACACTAAATCATCAGTTGAAAGTGTATTTTCTGACACCAGTCTTCTTATCCAGTCCGTGTTGCGAACTCTTCTCATTCTTGTTTTTGGAAATCTTCCTAAAATTTTCATTTCTATAAGTTACAAAATTTTATATGATGCGACAAATGATATATTACAAGATACTGATAAAATATTTTAAAAGGTAAATATGACACATTTAAATTTCAATGATTTCTACAAAATTCCTGATTTAAATTTTAACATTACAAAGTTGAGGAATGATTTAGAAAAAATTCTTCAAAAAAAAAAATTTAACTCTCTTGGCATAAGTCATTTTGGAGCTATTCCAGTAAATCAGATTCCAAATGATGAGGACTCGATTAAAGGAAGCAATATAAGAGGTGTTTATTGGACAAAACCTGATGAACACGGAAAAGAAGTAAAAAGGGATGCAGTTATAGATGAGTCAAAGTATACAAAATTAGTCTCAGAATTTGAAGATACATATTTTAAAGAAGTTTATGAAAAGTTATCGAAAAAGTTTAAACTTGGAAGAGTGAGAATATTACTTAAAGAACCAAGATCGACATTAAGTTGGCATAGAGATCCAGAACCTAGACTACACATACCAATTATAACAAATCTAGGTTGTCAAATGGTTATTGATAATGTTGCTAAACATTTGCCCGCAGATGGATCTGCTTGGATTACAAATAATACTAAATATCATAATTTTTTCAATGGTGGAGAGCAATCAAGAATCCATTTAGTTGCATGTGTGCTAGAAAATAGATTTAATTAAATTGAAATCAATATTTAAAAAAATTTGTATTGCTTCAGACCACGCAGGTTTTAATCTTAAAGAACATATTAAATCGTATTTATTGAAAAAAAAAATTTCAATTATAGATTTAGGTCCTCATAATAGTCATTCAGTCGATTACCCAGATTATGCTAAAAAAGTAGCCAAACGTATTCAAAAGAAAAAGAGTGAAATTGGAATATTAGTATGCGGCTCAGGTACAGGGATGTCTATTTCTGCTAATAAATTTAGACAAATTAGAGCCGCTGTTTGTCATAATAAGTCCTCAACCAGATTGTCACGACAACATAATGATGCTAATATAATATCTTTAGGATCAAGATTAACTAAAAAAAAAGAAGCCTTTAGTTTTATAGAGCTTTTTATGAAAACAAAATTTGATGGTGGGAGACACTTGAGGAGAATTAAAAAAATTTAAACATGTCAACAGCAATAAAAGTAAATAAGTTTTTATCTAATTTTTTTGAACTGAGCTTAGAAGAAGCGGACAAAGAACTTTTCACATCAGTAGCTGATGAATTTAATCGTCAACAGAATCAAATAGAATTAATTGCTTCAGAAAATATTGTTTCAAGAGCAATTTTAGAAGCCCAAGGTTCAATAATGACTAACAAGTATGCCGAAGGATATTCTGGAAAAAGATATTACGGAGGATGTGAGTTTGTTGATGTGGCTGAGAATTTAGCAATTCAAAGAGCAAAAAAGTTATTTAATTGTAAGTATGTAAATGTACAGCCTCACTCAGGTGCTCAAGCTAATGGAGCTGTTTATTTAGCTCTTGTAAAACCTGGAGATACAATTCTAGGCATGAGCTTAAACTCAGGAGGACATCTTACTCACGGCGCTAAACCGGCTCAATCGGGTAAATGGTTTAATGCTATTCACTATGAAGTAAATAAGGATACAGGTTTGATTGATTATGAAGAATTAGAAAAAAAAGCAATTGAACATAAACCAAAATTAATTATTGCTGGTGGTAGCGCCTATTCAAGAATTATTGATTTTGAAAAGTTTAGAATGATTGCAGATAAAGTAAATGCTTTTTTAATGGTGGATATGGCTCATTTTTCTGGTTTAGTGGCTGGCGGAGCTTATCCTAATCCAGTAGATTTTGCTGATGTTGTTACAACAACAACGCATAAAGTTCTTAGAGGTCCTCGGGGCGGACTAATTCTATCCAATAATGAAGAGTTAGGAAAAAAATTTAATAGTGCAGTCTTTCCTGGCCTACAAGGTGGACCTTTAATGCATGTAGTTGCAGCTAAAGCAGTGTGTTTTAAAGAAGCTCTATCAAAAGAATTTCGAGATTATACTAAAAACGTTATTCAGAACGCAAAAACGTTATCGAACTCACTTGTAAAAAATGATTTTAAAATATTCTCTGGAGGGACCGATACTCACTTAATGCTGGTAGATTTAAGAAATTTCAACGTAAACGGCAAAATCGCTGAAGCAAGTTTAGGAAGAGCCAATATCACCTGTAACAAAAACGGTATCCCTTTTGATACCGAAAGTCCAATGATCACTTCGGGTATACGCCTAGGATCTCCAGCTTGTACTACAAGAGGGTTTGGTTTTAAGGAATTTACTTTAATAGGAGACTTAATATCAAAAGTTATTAAAGGATTATCAAGCAACTCTAAAGACAATAGCAAAATTGAAAATGAAGTTAAAAAAGAAGTAATAGATCTTTGTACTTCATTTCCAATTTATAGTAAGTATTAAAGTTTATTAAGTATGATTTGCCCATTTTGTAGAAAAAAAGACACATCTGTCATAGACTCGAGGTCTACAGAAGATGGAACTGCGGTAAGAAGAAGAAGAATTTGTAGTTGCGGCGGAGGGCAAAGATTTACTACTTTTGAAAGAGTTCAGTTTAGAGAATTAACAGTGGTCAAAAAAAATGGTCGAAAATCTCCTTTTGAAAGAGAAAAATTGGCAAAGTCATTATTTATAGCTTTAAAGAAAAGGCCAATTGACAGTGAAACTATAGAAAAACTTACATCTAAAATATCTAGGGAGCTTGAAGAAATGGGTCAATCAGAAATTCAATCTAGTGTTATCGGAAAAATAGTAATGGATAGCTTAAAAGAATTAGATAAAATTGCTTATATAAGATTTGCTTCCGTATATACAAATTTTAAAGAGATTGAAGAATTTGAAGAATATGTTGGCAAATTAGATGGCGACAAAAAAAAATAATAAATCCTCTATAAGTCATTATATTAATCTAGCTTTTGAACAAGCTCAAATAAACCTAGGTTCTACTGGTTCTAATCCTTCCGTTGGTTGTGTAGTAGAAAAAAATGGAAGTATTTTATCTTCTGGGTGTACATCAATGAATGGTAGACCTCATGCAGAAAATGTAGCTTTAAACAGAGGTGAATATAAAGGGGCAAATATTTATATTACTTTAGAACCGTGCTCCCATTATGGACTTTCACCTCCCTGTACTAAACTAATAATAAAAAAAAAAATTAGTAAAGTTTTTTATTCAATTGACGATTTGGACAAAAGGTCAGCAAACAAGTCTAAAAAAATTTTAAAAAAAAAAAAAATATCGGTAAATTCAAATATTAATTTAAATGCAGCTAAAAACTTCTATAAGAGTTATTTTTTAAATAGAAAAAAAAGCATACCGTTAATAGACGCTAAAATTGCTGTATCCAAAGATTTTTTGACAATAAACAAGAGTAAGAAAAAATTTATAACAAATGCTGTTTCAAGAAAAAGAGTTCATTTATTAAGAACAAACTACAACTGTATAATATCTACAGCTAAGACAATTAATGAAGATAATTCAAAACTGAATTGTCGTATTCAAGGCCTAGAGAATAAATCACCAGATATCTTTATTATTGATAGAAATTTAAATTTAAAAAAAAATTCAAAACTTCTTCAAATTAACAATAGAAAAGTTTTTATTTGCACTTCAGTTAATAATAAAATTAAGATTAATAATATAGAAAAAAAAAACGTCAAAATAATTTTATTTAAGGAACTGCAGTCAAAAAACGATTTTTTAAAATTATTTAAGAAAGTTTTTAATTTAGGGTACAATCGTATTTTAGTTGAATCTGGTTTAAATTTTTTAAATTTTTTATTAAAAAAAAATTTTTTAAATACACTGTATGTGTTTCAGTCTAATAAACTATTACGCAAAAATGGTAGTAACAATGACGGAATTGGCCTTATAAAGAAAATTAGATTAGATAATAAAATTAAAGTTAATCTTTTAGGCGATAAATTATATAGGTGTAATTTAAAATAATATGTTTAATGGAATAATTTATAACCAAGGAATAATTACTTCAGTTTCCAAAGAAAAACATAATTGCTATATAGTAATTGATCAAAAAAAAGGATTACTAAAATCCAATATTGGTTCTTCTATTAGTTGTAATGGAGTGTGTTTAACACTTTTTAAAAAGAGCAAGAAAAAATTGTTTTTTTATTTGTCAAGAGAAACGATAAATAAATCTAATTTTAAGTCGTGTAAAATTGGCGATTTAATCAATCTAGAAAATTCTCTTAAATTTGGCCAAAAAATATCGGGGCATTATGTTCAAGGACATGTTGATACAACTGGTACCATTAAGAAAATTATAAAAATCGGTCGTTCTTGGAAAGTATTTATTAATACCGGCAATAAACACAAAAAATATATAGTTAATAAAGCTTCAATTACTATAAATGGAGTCTCTTTAACAATTTCTAATATAATAAATAGTACAATTGAAATAACAATAATACCACATACTTTATATTTGACTAATCTCATTAAATTAAAGAAAAATAATGTTGTTAATATTGAGTTTGATATTTTTAGTAAATATTTATTAAAGCTTAACGATTAATATGAAAAAAAAAAGTTTATCTTCAATTAAAGAAATTATCAGTGATGCTAAAAAAGGTAAAATGTTTATCCTAGTTGATGATAAAAATAGAGAAAATGAAGGTGATCTTATTATACCGGCATCTAAATGTAATTCAAAAAAAATAAACTTTATGGCAATTCATGGTAGAGGATTAATATGTTTAGCTTTAAGCAAAAAACAAGTGGATAAATTAAATCTTCCTTTAATGTCATCTGTTAATAAAGCACGTATGCAGACAGCTTTTACTGTTTCTATAGAAGCTAAAAAGGGTATTACTACAGGTATATCTGCATTTGATAGAGCTAGAACCATCAAAACAGCAATTAATATTAATTCTAAAAAAAAAGACATTGTTTCGCCTGGTCATGTATTTCCTTTAGTGGCAAAAAATGGAGGTGTTCTCGAAAGAGCTGGACATACAGAAGCATCGATAGATATTAGCAAGATGGCCAATTTAAATCCAAGCGCAGTTATCTGTGAGGTAATGAATGAAGACGGTAGGATGGCAAGGTTGGATGATTTATTAAAATTTTCAAAAAAACACAAATTAAAAATTGCTAGTATTGAGGATCTAATTTCATATAGGCTTAAAAATGAAAAATTAGTAATAAATATAGCTAAAAAAAAACTAAATATTAATAATTTTGGTAATTATGATATAAAAATTTTTAAAAATAAATTAGATAATTCAGAACACTACGCAATAACTAAAGGTTCATTTTCTAAAAAAAAGTCTGTGCGTGTTAGAGTTCTTTCAATTAATATAATAAATAATTTGGTAAATTTTAACAAGAACATATTGAAGAAATCTTTAAATTATTTGTCTAAATACAATAATTTTGCTTTAATTATAATTAAAAACCAAAATTTTAATAATATTAAAAAAAACACTGATGTAATTAAGAATAATAGTATTTTAAGATATTATGGTATAGGTGCTCAAATAATAAAAGATCTTAAAATAAAAAAAATGATTTTAGTCTCAAGGTCTAAAAAAAAAATTATTGGTCTTGAAGGTTATGATATAAAGATCACTAAGCAAGAAATAATAAAATGAATAAAAAAGTGTTAATAGTAATAGCTAGTTATTATAAAGATATATCTGATGGCATGCTAAAAAATTCATTAAATTTTTTAAACAAAAAAAAATTTACTATAAAAAAAATATTTGTACCTGGCGTATTTGAAATACCAGTTATAATTTCTAAAAATATAAAAAAATTTGATGGTTTCATAGCCTTAGGATGCGTTATTAAAGGAGAAACCCCTCATTTTGATTATATCTCAAGATCTACAATTAATGCTTTGATGGATTTAAGCGTTAATTCAAAGAAACCAATAGGAAACGGAATAATTACGTGTTTAAACAAAAAACAAGCTCTTAAAAGATCAAAAAAAAAGGGTCAAGAGGCTACTAAAGCATTAATTTCTGTTTTTCAAAATGTCTAAAGAAAGTAAAAAAATTGTTAAACCAAGAATAAAGGTAATCCAAAAAATTTACGGAAATCTTATGAATCCAGAAAATAATATAGAATATCCCAAAAGTCAGTATAAAAAATTTATTAAAGATGTTGTGCAAGGGACTTTAGAAAGAAAAGAGTTAATTGAAGAAACAATAATTTCTCATTTAAGTGGTGATATTGAATTTAAAAAAACTGACAAGTTACTTAAAATAATTATTTTTGCAGCGGTTTTTGAACTTTTATTTAAACATAATACACCTACCAAAGTAATAATTAGTGAATATTTATATACAGGCGAATATTTTTTGGAAAAGATTCAAATAGGATATCTAAATGCAATATTAGATAAATTATCAAAGAAAATTAGAAATGAAAATAACTGAATCTTATATAATTAAAAAATATCTAAAACCTTTAACTTTTAATAACAAGAATTCTCTAAAACTTGAAGATGATGTCTATTACAATAAAAAAAAAAAATTTTTATTTACTAATGACATTTACGAGGAGGGTGTACATTTTTTTTCAAGTCAAGATCCAAAAAAATTTGTTAAAAAAGTTTTTAGATCAGCTATTTCTGATATTTTGAGCAAAGGAGTGCAACCCAATGTTTTTTTTTTATCTCTTTCCTTAAAAAAAATTAGTAAAAAGTGGCTAAACATTTTTAAAATAATTTTAACTGCAGAAGCAAAAAAGTACGGTCTTTATTTAGGGGGTGGTGATACTGTTAAATCAAAAAAGTTTGGCTTAAGTATCTCTGTAATTGGTTTTATAAAGCATAAACCTATTTTAAGAAGCACTTCTAAAGTTAAAGATGATATTTATGTAACCGGTAATCTAGGTGACTCTTTTTTAGGACTCTTAATTGAAAAAAAAAAATTAAATACAAAAATTTACTCAAATTATTTTAAAAAAAAATTTTATGAGCCAGATTTGCCATTTAAGTATTCAAAGTTTATTAATAAATTTTCAAGTTCATCAATGGATTTATCAGATGGAATTATAAAAGATCTTAAAAATTTATGTAATTCTAGCAAATGTGGAGCAAATATTTATTTCTCTAAACTTCCTTTTTCTAAACCTGTTTTAAAATTGTTTAAAAAGAAAAAATTTAAGCTAGAAGATATATTTAGTAGAGGCGATGATTATCAACTTTTATTCACTGCTAATCCAAATTTAAGAAATAGTGTTAAATTTTTTGCAAAAAAAACCGGTACTAAAGTGTCTAGAATAGGTCATATAATTAAAAAAAAAGAAGTTAAATTAGTAAAAGATAACAAAACTATTAAGCTTTCAGCTGTTAAGCAGGGATTTATACATAATTTTAGTTAACTTTAGCTTGCCTTTTTATACTTTTTTTGGCATTTATCGGTCTTTATTTTATGAATAATTCTTTAGAACTCCTTTATCTAATTGTTTTTACTGGTTTGCTTGCTGTTGCTTACAGTTATTTATTATCAGGTCAAATCCTGTCTTCAAGTCCCGGTAACAATAAAATGCAAGAAATCGCAGAGTCAATACAAATAGGGGCGAAAGCTTATTTGAATCGTCAATATAAAACTATAGCTGTTGTAGGAATAATTGTTTTAATAATTGTAAGTATTTTATTTAATTTATTAGTTGGCTTTGGTTATTTTATTGGAGCTTTTTTATCAGGTGTAGCAGGTTATGTTGGAATGTTAATTTCTGTCGAAGCTAATGTAAGAACTGCAGAAGCCTCTAGAAATAGTTTACAGTCAGGATTAACAATAGCTTTTAAATCTGGAGCTATCACCGGTTTGTTAGTTGCTGGTTTGGCATTATTATCTATATCAATTTATTACATAATTCTTATAAATTTAAAAATTAATGAAAGAGATATAATTAATGCTTTAGTCGCATTAGGTTTTGGTGCGTCTTTAATTTCAATATTTGCCAGATTAGGTGGGGGTATTTTCACAAAAGGCGCTGATGTAGGAGCTGATTTAGTTGGAAAAGTTGAAGCAGGAATACCAGAGGACGATCCAAGAAATCCAGCTGTAATAGCTGATAATGTTGGAGATAATGTTGGTGACTGTGCCGGGATGGCTGCAGATTTATTTGAAACTTATGCAGTTACTATAGTCGCTACAATGGTACTTTCTTCAATTTTTTTTCCAGATTTACAAAATATGATGGTTTATCCGTTAGCGATCGGAGGTTCTTGTATCATTACTTCAATTATAGGAACTTGGTTTGTAAGACTGGGCAAAAGTAAAAATATTATGGGAGCATTATATAAAGGGTTTATAGTTACTGCTATTTCATCTCTTGTAATATTATATCCAGTGACAGAATCAGTTATTGGTTTAGATACCGTTTTTAACAACCAAGGAAAAATTTTTACTGGTTTTGATTTATACTTATGCGGTGTATCAGGATTAGTTATAACAGGTCTTTTGATATGGGTTACTGAATATTATACTGGAACAGGCTATAGACCAGTAAGAACTGTAGCCAAGTCATCTACTACAGGTCATGGTACAAATGTAATCCAAGGTTTAGCTATATCTATGGAAGCTACAGCTATACCGGCAATAATTATTGTAGTAGGAATATTGTTCACAAATTTTATAGCTGGCTTATTTGGAATAGCTATCGCAGTAACTTCAATGCTCGCACTAACTGGGATGGTAGTTGCTTTAGACGCCTATGGTCCTGTAACAGATAATGCTGGTGGTATTGCAGAAATGTCTAAACTTCCTAAAAACGTTAGAAAAACAACTGATGCTTTAGACGCTGTTGGAAATACAACTAAAGCTGTTACAAAAGGATATGCAATAGGTTCTGCGGGTTTAGGAGCTTTAGTGCTTTTTGCTGCTTACACAGAAGATATTAAATATTTTGCAACAGTTAAAGGTTCAGCCCTCGAGGGAATAAATGTTTCGTTTGACTTGTCTAACCCTTTTGTTGTTGTGGGTTTACTTATCGGAGGAATGCTACCATATTTATTTGGATCACTAGGCATGCAAGCTGTGGGAAGAGCTGGTGGAGCTGTTGTTATCGAAGTAAGAAGACAATTTAAAAAAATTCCGGGCATAATGAAAGGAAAAAGAAAACCTGATTATGGTAAGTTAGTTGATTTACTTACTAAAGCAGCAATTAAAGAGATGATAATACCCTCACTTCTTCCTGTTCTATCACCAATTTTTTTATACTTTATCATTTTACAAATTGGTGGAATTGAAGCAGCTTTGTCTTGTTTAGGAGCTATGTTATTGGGAGTTATTGTTACAGGTTTGTTTGTTGCTATATCTATGACTGCTGGTGGTGGAGCATGGGATAATGCTAAAAAATATATTGAAGACGGGAATTTTGGAGGCAAAGGTTCTGAGGCTCATAAAGCAGCTGTGACAGGTGATACTGTTGGAGATCCATACAAAGACACAGCTGGTCCAGCTGTTAACCCAATGATTAAAATAACAAATATTGTAGCACTATTATTACTGGCCGTTATATCACATTAGTTTTTTTTTCTTCGATACATCTTTTGTTTAATACTAGATAAAAATCCAGCAATAGCGCTTTTTTGTCTAACAGTGTTTACAGTTTCTTTTTTGAAATCATTAACTTTATTCATATCATTTATATTGATTATTTTTTTACTTAATAGCACACCGTATTTATCAAAGTTTAACTCTAGAACATTATTTTCTGTTAATACATTTCTACCTAATTTATGAAGCTTTCCTTTTTCTATTCTTCTTTCAAAGTAAATCCACTTGTTGGGATCTTTCAAGGAGGTAGTATGGGGTTTACCTATTAGTCTGATTATATCGTTTTTGTTAGACTTATTTATTACAAGTATCTTTTCTCTATTTTCTAATGAACTTAATCCATGATTGTTTTTTTTAATATCAAACGAACAATTATATAAAATAAAACTTATTATTATGATATAAATATTTTTATAATGTTTTCTTTTTACAATCGTCATAACAATAATCTTTACAACAAATTAGTTGAATTATCACGAAATATTTTCTTTTATAATGAAGTAAAACTCAAAGATAGTTTTGAGACTAGAATAATGTTAATTTTTTTACATTTTTCAATAATTTTAATTAGATTTAAAGAAATTAATAAAAAACCGTTTTCTCAAAAAGTTTTTGATAATATCTTTTTAAATATCGAGTATCATCTCAGAGAAGAAGGTCAGGGTGATGTTACAGTGAATAAAAACATGAAAAGACTTAATAAAATTTTTTATGATATTCTTCTTAAAATCAAAAAAGTAAATAAAAGTAAATTTGAAATTAATCATTCAATTCTATGCAATCATCTATCCTTAAATAATGATGAAAAGGCTAAATTGTTAAAAATAGACGCTTATTTATGTAGTTTTTATAAATTTTGTTTTGAATTAAATGAGGAATCTATGTTAAAAGGTCGTATTAATTTTAACTATTGATATATATATGGCAGTTCCTAAGCGTAAAACTTCAAAATCAAAAAAGAAACTTAGACGATCTCATCATAGAGTTTCTAAAATGAATATAATTGAAGATAAAAAAACTGGTGAATATAAATTATCACACCATGTAGACTTAAAGTCCGGTTATTATAACGGAAAAAAAATACTAGATATTTAATAAATTACTTAATGACAGATAAAATTACAATTGCTATTGATGCAATGGGTGGTGAAAATTCCCCAGATAAGTGTATAAACGGTTTAAGTATATTCTTAAAAAAAAATGCTGACAAAAACTGTTTTTTTTATTTATATGGAAATGAAAATTTAATTAATAAAAAGCTAATAAAATATAAAATAATTAATAAAAATATTAAAATTTTTCATACTGAAAGTGAAGTTTCTGATGATGAGACTCCTTTAACGGCTATTAAAAATTCAAAAAACAGTAGTATGTGGAATTCTATTAATTCTCAAATTTTAGAAAAAGCTGACATTTCACTATCAGCTGGAAACACAGGAGTACTTTTTGTTATTTCTAGAATGATTCTAAAAACTATGGACAACGTAAGTAAACCTGCTTTAGCAGGTATTTGGCCAAATAAAATTGGAGCTAATGTCGTCTTAGATCTTGGCGCAAATATTGATTGTGATGAAAAAAATCTAATTGATTTTGCAGAAATGGGAGCAGCATTATATAAATCTTTATTTTCGGATGATATTCCAAAAGTATCATTATTAAATATAGGCTCTGAAGAAATAAAGGGAACAGACCAGTTAAAAAAAGCATATTCAAAACTAAAAAATATAAGTAGCTATGGAGACTTTGCTTTTAACGGTTATATTGAAGGAAATGAAATTTTTGATGGTAATTCTAATGTTATTGTTACAGATGGATTTACTGGAAATATAGCTCTTAAAACGGCGGAAGGTACCTCAAAATTTGTAGTTGAAAGTTTAAAAAAATCTTTAACAGAAAATTTATTATCGAGAATTTCAATTATATTTTCATACTTTTCATTAAAAAAATTTAAATCAAGATTAGATCCAAGAAAATATAATGGAGCAATATTTTTAGGTTTAAAAGGACCTGTAGTTAAAAGTCATGGATCTACAGATGAAGTTGGTTTTTATCATTCAATTGATTTATGCTATAAAATTGTGAAGGGTAACTTAGTAAGCAAAATTAAAAATAATCTTTCTCATATTAATGAAAATAAATAAAAGTTTAAATATAAATAAAAAGAACATATCTACTAATATAAGCAAAAATACTGGTTTACCGATAAGATTGATAGAAAATATATTAGATAGCTCAATTCAAATTATTATTAACATACTAAGTCAATATAAGATTTTAAAGATTAAAAATTTTGGCACTTTTAGAATATTAAAAAAAAATGAAAGGATTGGAAGAAATCCCAAAAATAAAATACTTTATAAAATTGACTCTAGATACGTGATAGTGTTTAGAACATCGACTTACTTAAAAAATAAACTAAATAATGACCAAGAATAGCTTTAAAAAACTATTTACCATTTCTAAAGTAATTGAAGAGATTAATAAAAAAAATAAAAGTTCTAATAAAATTACAAGTCATACAGTTAGATATTGGGAAAAAAGATTTAATCAACTCAAACCCACTCTGCTAAATGGAAACAGAAGATATTATTCAGAAAAAGATATCGATTTATTAAATTTGATACTATTTTTACTAAAGGACCAAAAACTAACTATTGAGGGGGCAAATAAAATATTAAAAAAAAAGATATATTCTCTTGACGATTTTCACTCATCAAGTATAAAAGCAAATATCTTTAAAGAAAACATTATAAATAAATCTTTAAAACTTTTAGATAAAATAGAAAAAATTAAAAATGGCAAAAAAAACACACGTTAAAGTCAGATTAGTTCCGGAAAATAAGCCTGATAGTGCTTTTTATTATTATGTAAAAAAACCAACAAAAGGTGAAAAGGCTAAAGATAAACTTAAGTTTAAAAAGTATAATCCGGTAACAAAAAAGCATGAAATCTTTGTTGAAAAAAAACTTCCGCCTCACAGTAAATAATTATTTTTTTCTGAAGTTTCTGTATTCATAATTAATATAACTATAAATAATACTCTTCCATATTTTATTTGTGATTTTTGGGTCAATTTTTTTTTTTAATGATTTTTTTTTTATATTTTTTAAAATACTTTGAATTCTTTTTTTATCAACAATTTGATTTTTAAATTTTTTCGTTTTTAAAACTTGGTTTACTAGATTGGTTCTAATTTTAAATAATCTTAGAAGTTTTTCATCTAAAATATCAAGTTTTTTTCTTATTTTGAAAAGATTATGTTTCATAGCGACATAATTATTATATATTTTTTAATATAAAATTATATAAATATTTTAATGTCATTTTTAATTGTTTCAAAGAAATACGAAAAACTATTTAATCTTTGGTTATATACAATAATTTTTTTGTTAATATCAATAATAATAGTCGGTGGTTTAACTAGATTAACTGACTCAGGGTTATCAATTACCAAGTGGGAACTTATAAAAGGAATCTTACCCCCTTTAAGTGAGAATGAGTGGAACTATTATTTTGATCAATACAAAACAATTCCTCAGTATTACTTATTAAATAATAATATTTCATTAAATGACTTTAAAATAATATTCTACTGGGAGTACATCCATCGACTTCTAGGTAGATTAATTGGTCTATCGTTTATTTTACCATTATTCTTTTTCTTATATAAAAAAATAATTAAGGTTGAATATATTAAATATTTTTTTATGATTTTATTTTTAATTTTGTTTCAAGGTTTAATAGGTTGGTTTATGGTTTCGAGCGGATTAACTGACAATGTAACCGTAAGTCATTATAGACTTTCTTTACATTTATTTGTGGCTTTTACCATCCTTTCTTTTTTAATATGGCTCACTTTTATTTCAAACTCTGGTATTGAAAAAAATTTTTTTAAAAACCTATCAAGACCTAATTTAATTAATTTATATATTTTATTACTTTACATTCAGATAATAGTGGGCGCTTTTGTATCTGGTTTAGATGCTGGACGGATTTATCAGACATGGCCTCTAATGAACAGTTCTTATTTTCCAGATGATTTAGTCCTCAAAGGATTGTTTAGTTTTGATATTTTTAACAGTCATAGTTTTGTTCAATTTATTCACAGGAATATTGCTTACACAATTTGCATTATATATTTATTTATAGGTTTTTTTATATTTATTAAAAAAAAGAAATCTCTTTACAAGCCATATTTAATATTATTTTTTATAGTTTTGTTACAAATTGTTTTAGGTATTTTAACCCTTACTAGTGGTTTAAATTTTTTTATTGCTTCATCACACCAAATATCAAGTATACTATTAGTCTATTTTTCATTAAATTTATATTTTTATTCAATTGAATGATTGACTTTATTTAACTTTATTAGTAATTATCGCCATAAATATTTATGACACCATTTATTAAAAAGAAAGAGCTCAAAAACGATTGGTATTTAATTGATGCAAACAACTTAGTTGTTGGTAGACTTGCAGCATTTATCTCTAAAGTTTTAAGAGGAAAAAATAAGGCAACTTTTAATCCTCACATGGATAATGGTGACTTCGTTGTAGTTACTAATATTGATAAATTAAGATTTACTGGTAAAAAGTTTTCTAATAAAAAATATTATAAGCATACTGGTCATCCTGGCGGTATAAAAGAATTTACACCTAACAGGTTAATAGAAAAAAACAAAACTCAAGAAATTTTAAGACTTGCTGTTAAAAGAATGCTTCCAGGAGGTCCTTTGGCAAAAAAACAACTTACGAAATTAAAAATTTACACTGGAGAAAAACATCCTCATGAAATACAAAAGCCAATTATAATTGAATTTGATAAGTTAAATAAAAAAAATATGATTAAATACTAATGGAAAATACTGAAACTAATAAATTAAAAAAAAATAAAATAAAATTTTCTGATGCTAAATACGCCACCGGTAGAAGAAAAAAATCTATCGCAAAAGTTTGGTTAAAAAAAGGTTCTGGTAATATTTTTGTAAATGGCTTAAAAATGTCTGATTATTTTAAGAGACCTGTTCACCAAATCATAGTAACTAGACCTTTAGAGGTTTCAAAATTAACTAATGAATATGATGTAAAATGTTCAGTTAGAGGCGGAGGGTTATCTGGCCAAGCAGGCGCAATAATTCATGGTCTGTCTAGATGTTTAGTTAACTTTGATGAAAGTCTCAAAAAAAGTTTGAAAAAAGAGAAGCTAACTACCAGAGACTCAAGAGTAGTTGAAAGAAAAAAATACGGACGAAGAAAAGCGAGAAGAAGCTTTCAATTTTCTAAAAGATAAATCATTTATTTCATTATTTATATCTTCAATGATATAAGTTAATTATGTTAACAAAAAAAATTAATGTATTAGTAGCTGGAGCAACAGGATTTGTAGGTTTAGACCTTGTGTTAATTCTTTCAAAACATAGAAGTGTTTGTATAAAATATCTATGCGCACAAAAAAATATTGGTAAAAGCATTAATTCTTTTGATAGTAGAATTAAAAAACAATTACCTAGAATCTCAAAATTATCGAATGCCAAATTTAATAAAATAGATTTAGTTTTTTTATCTTTACCCACTGGGGAAGCTCAAAAACTAATTAAAAAGCTCTTTGTATTTAAAAATTTAAAATTTATAGACTTATCAGCTGATTTTAGACTTACAAATCCAGTTTCATTTAGAAAATTTTATAAAAAAAAACATATTGCAAATAATATTATTAACCATTCAAAATACTCAGTTGCAGAGTTTGTTAAGAAAGATATTAAAAAATATAGAATTATAGGTAACCCAGGATGTTATCCTACCTCTATCCAGTTAGCACTAGTGCCCCTTATTAAAAAAAGAATAATTAAATTTAATAACATTATTATAGACTCAAAATCAGGCTATTCAGGTGCAGGCAAACAATTTAAAAAAAAATTTAAACATAAGAATATTATGCAATCAATTCATGCCTATGGCCCTACTATCCATAGACATGTGGCAGAAATCGATCAAGAATTTAATACCCTGAACAACAATGTTAGTTTTACTTTTAACCCACATTTAATTCCAACATTTAGAGGTCTTTTATCTTCAATTTATATTGAAGCAAAAAATAACATAAATATAAATAATCTCTATTTATGTCTAAAAGTATTTTACAAAAATAACAATTTTGTAAGAATTCAAAAAAATAACAAGAAAATCGGAACAGCAAATGTAATAAACACAAATTATTGTGACATATCTGTTTGTAATACAAGGTATAAAAATAAGTTTGTTATTTATTCGGCTATTGATAATTTAATAAAAGGCGCCTCAGGCCAAGCAGTTCAAAATATGAATTTAATGTTCAATTTTAAAGAAACAGAGGGTTTAAAATGAGGTTTATAATCCTTTTTTTTTTATTTTTACTTGCATGTTCATCCCCAAAAAAAGTTTTTATTTGCGGTGATAGAGAATGTATCGATAAAAAAGAGGCTGAAGAATATTTTGCAAAAAATTTATCAATTGAAGTAAAAATAATCGAGAAAAAGTCAAAAAAAGAAATTAGTTTAATAGAAGAAAATTTAAATATAAAACCCAAAAAAGTTGTTTTACTAAATAAAGAAAATGATTTTAAAAAACCAACTCAAGAGCAAATTAAAATTAAAAAAAAAGAAAGAAAAGAAAGACTTAGAGTTAAAAGTAAGAAGAAGAAAGAAAAAAATAAACTTTTCACAAAAATACTTAAGGATAAACCAAAAAAAGAAATTTCTTCAAAAGAAATAACAACAACATATAAGGTTAACAAAGATGAAATATGTGATTTTTTAGATAAATGTGATATGGATGAAATCTCTAATTTTTTGATAAATAAAGGTGAAAGTAAAAATTATCCAAATATTAATCAATAAATGAAAAAAAAAATGAACATAGCAATAATTGGATTAGGTAATATTGGGTCGTATTTATATGGATATTTAAAAAAAAATAAATCTCAGCTTATAAAAAAAAATAATATATACCCAAATATTATGTTTGTAGGTGTTAAAAATATCAAAAAAAAAAGAAAATTAGCCATTCCTAAAAAAAGTTTTTTAAAAAATTATATTGATGCTACTAAAAATAATAAAATAGATATTATTATTGAATTAATTGGTGGAGCTGAAGGGGCGGCAAAAAAACTTGTTTTTTCTGCTTTAAAAAATAAGAAACATGTCATAACAGCTAATAAAGCGTTAATAGCAAAGTACGGTGATCAATTATCAAAAATAGCAGAAAAAAATAAAGTTAATTTAGAATATGAAGCTGCAGTATGTGGTGGCATACCTGTAGTTAGATCTATTAAGGAAGGATTAATTGCGAATAAAATGCAAAAAGTACAAGGTATTTTTAATGGAACTTCTAACTATATTTTGTCTTCAATGGACAAAAATCAATTTTCTTTTGAAGAAGCATTGCTTAATGCTCAAAAACTCGGCTATGCTGAAACTAATCCTAAATCTGATGTTAATGGTGAAGATGTTGCCTCAAAACTTAAAATTTTGTCTTCATTATCTTTTAACTCTTACATTAATCATAATATTACTGTTGAGGGTATTCAGGCAGTTGATAAATCTGATATCCAAAATGCTAATAAACTAGGATATAAGATAAAACTCTTAGGTGTCGCTGAATTGAAAAAAAATAGTATTACACAGCGAGTTCATCCAGCATTCGTAAAAAAAAATTCTTTTATAGCTAGTATAGATGGAATTTTAAATGCTGTAATTCTTGATGGCCATCCAGTAGGGCAAAGCGTTATCCAAGGAGAAGGCGCTGGTCCTGAGGCAACAACATCAGCTCTAGTTTCTGATTTATCATCAATTCTGAGAGGAAATATCAAGTATCCTTTTGCTATCTCTTACAAAGAAAGAAAAAAAATAAAATTTGAGTCAATTCAAAATCAGCTTTTTTCTGCTTATATAAGATTAGACGTTAAAGATAAACATGGCGTTTTATCAAATATAACTAAAGTTTTATCAAAAAACAAAATCTCAGTAAAAAGATTGATACAAAATCCTATTAAATCAAAAAAATTCTCATCAATAATTATAATTACTCATAATTCATTGGACAAGTATTTATCTAATACAATGAAAAATTTATCTAAAAAAAAATATTTAATTCGAAAACCTAAAATAATTAGAATTGAAGAATAACATGAGTATTGATTCCAAGTATTTAGATAAATTTATTAAAGTTACTGAAAAAGCTGCTTATGGAGCATCACTGTTAGTAGGAAAAGGAGACAAAAACGCTGCTGATAAAGGTGCTGTAGACTTTATGAGAACCGAACTTAACAAAATCAATATGACAGGTACAGTAGTAATAGGAGAAGGAGAAATGGACGAAGCTCCTATGCTATATATTGGTGAAAAAGTAGGAAATAAAACCGGACAATTTCTTGATATTGCTTTAGATCCTCTGGAAGGTACAAATTTTGTCGCTAAAAATCTACCTAACTCTTTTTCAGTTTTAGCTGTTGCAGAAAAGGGTAACTTATTTTCAGCTCCCGATACCTATATGGAGAAAATAGCGATAGGTTCAAATTTACCTGATAATTTGATTGATTTAGATTACACAGTTGAAAAAAATATTAAAAATTTGGCTGAAGCCAAAAATACTACTCCTCAAAATTTAACAGCATGTATTTTAAAGCGAGAGAGACATAATAAAATAATTGAAAGTTTGAATAAAATGAATGTTAAAATTAAGTTTATCAGTGATGGAGATGTTTCCGGAGCTATTTATGTTATAGACAATAATTCACCTGTAGATATATATTTAGGAACAGGAGGTGCACCTGAAGGCGTATTAGCCGCTGCTGCGTTAAGTTGTTATGGTGCTCAGATGCAAACTAGACTAATAGTGGACGAAGTTTCAATAATTAGAGCTAAAAAAATGGGCATTACTGATATAAAAAAAAAATATAATATTAATGAAATGGTTAAAGGTGATGTTATGTTTTGTGCTACTGGAGTTACAGATGGAGACTTAGTTGAGGGAATAAAAGATTTAAACACTAATTATAAAGCTTCTACTTATGCACTCCATAAAGATCAAAAGATAGCTAAAAAGATAACAAATACTCATAAAAAATGAATTTTTCGTCTGTTAGTGGCAAGCAATGGATTTTAAAAAAATTCAACAATCAAGATGTAATATCAATCAAAGAAAATTTTTCGCTTGATGAGATTACAGCCAAATTGATAGCTATAAGAAATATCAAAAAAGAAGAGCTATCAAATTTTCTAAATCCTTCAATAAAAAATTCGTTACCAAATCCAGATATCTTAAAAGATATGGATAAATCTACTAAAAGAATATTTGATGCAATTTTAAAAAAAGAAAAAATTGGAATATTTGGAGATTATGATGTAGATGGTGCTACTTCAGCTGCAATACTTGGAAAGTTTTTAGCATCAATTAAGCATCCTTATGAAATTTATATACCTGATAGGAAGTTGGAGGGTTTTGGACCAAGTATAAAAGCATTTACAAAATTAATTGAAAAAAATTGCAAACTAATTCTTACAGTAGACTGCGGTACTTTATCTTTTAAGCCTATTGAATTTTTATCTAAAAAAAAAATCGATGTCTTGGTAATTGATCACCATCAATCAGAGATAAAATTGCCAAAGGCTTTTTCAGTAATAAACCCAAATAGAATAGATGATAATTCAAATTTAAAATATCTTTGTGCTGCAGGTGTTTGTTTTATGTTTTTAGTATCCTTGAATAAAAAGTTAAGAAATTTAAAATGGTTTGAAAACAATAAAATTAGAGAACCCAATTTAATTTTATACTTGGATTTAGTTTCTTTAGGAACAGTTTGCGATGTAGTACCTCTTATTGGCTTAAATAGAACAATAGTAAAAAAAGGGTTAGAGGTATTTAAATCAAAATTAAACTTAGGTCTAAAAACTCTCATAGATATATGCAAGATTGAGTCTAGTATCACTTCTTATCATTTAGGGTACGTACTAGGTCCAAGAATAAATGCTGGTGGTAGGGTCGGTAAGTGTTCACATGGTGCCAACTTATTGTTAAATGTAAATCCCCAAGAAGTTTATAAAATTGCTAAAGAATTAAATTTGTATAATAAAGAAAGAAAACTTATTGAAGAAAATTTATTAAAAGAAATAATGGATAAAAGTGCAAATTTATCTGATCCTGTTTTAATTTTAAGTGGTGTAGGCTGGCATGAAGGAATAATAGGTATTGTAGCATCACGTATAAAAGACAGATATAACAAACCAACAATTATAATTTCAATTAATAAAGAAATAGGCAAAGGTTCAGCAAGATCTATTTCTAATTTTGATATTGGAACAGTAATATTATCAGCTGTACAAAGTGGTATCTTGCTTAAGGGAGGAGGTCACAAAATGGCTGGTGGATTTACTATTACTGAGGCAAATATAGATAAATTTAAAAATTTTGTAATATCAAAATTTAATAAGCAAAAAATCTTAGATCATGAAGGCAAAAATATTTTTATTGATAGTATCATTTCCTCCTCTGCAATAAATTTGAGTTTTTATGACAAAGTTAATAGTTTAGCACCCTTCGGATCAGGAAATTCAGAACCTAGGTTTGTCATAGAAAATGTTAAATCAATTAACTCTCAAATAGTTGCCGATAAGCATATCAAATCTTTATTGATTGGTTTGGACGGGACTAGTTTTAAATCTATAGCATTTAATGCTTTGAATAATGACATAGGTGAATATTTACTTAATAAAAACGACAAATCCTTTAATATTTTGGGAAAATTAAGTCTCAATGAATGGAAAGGGAAAAAAAATGTAGAGTTTATTATTGATGATTTATCTGTTAATAAGAGCAACGAAATTAGGTCCCATCGTCTATCGGTTAGGACACATGGTTTTCATCCATGAAAGAGGGGTTCGATTCCCCTTGGGACCGCCAAA
>MDTC01027879.1_pt1 | contig 26588 bp, 14 predicted proteins | sample 811181 | NCBI WGS metagenome assembly MDTC01 (sample SAMN05326644, study PRJNA326480) | marine metagenome | isolation source: seawater | place: Pacific Ocean: North | collected 2011
CTTAAAGGATTCATTGACCTTGTAATTAAAACAACCGACGGCAAGTATCACATTCTTGATTGGAAATCATGCAGTTGGGGTTGGGATGCAAAAAAGAGATCGGAGAAACTGGTAACATATCAGTTGACTCTGTATAAAAAATTCTTTTGCAAAAAACACAACATTGCCCCGAGCGAGGTAGAGACTCATTTTGGTCTACTCAAGAGAACTTCAAAATCTGACAAGGTTGAAATATTCAGAGTCACTTCAGGCGATCGCAAAACAAAGAATGCAACTAAGCTACTAACAGACGGCTGCAGGACAATAAAGGCCGGAAACCATATTAAGAATAGGATGAGTTGTAAAGGTTGTGAATTTAGACAAACAGAGCACTGTCCGTAAAAAAAATAATTTTTTCCTTGACTATGTCTCCTTTAGGTGTTATAATATAATATAATAATTCGTAAAGGAGATGTATGTCTAAGAAAATAAAAATTATAACAATAAGTGACCACCCACTTTCTCCGTCTGGAGTTGGTACACAAACGAAATATGTTTGTGAGGCCTTATTGAAGACCGGCAAATTTGAAATTTTGTCCCTCGGTGGTGCTATGAAGCACCGCGATTACACACCAAAAACAGTTGATCCATACGGCGAAAACTGGAGAGTAATTCCTGTCGATGGCTACGGAACACAAGAAATGATAAGATCAGTTATCCGGAATGAAAAACCTGATATGCTTTGGATTATGACTGATCCTCGGTTCTATGAGTGGTTATGGATGATTGAAAATGAAATCCGAGCGTTGTGTCCAATTGTTTATTATCATGTTTGGGACAACTACCCTTTACCAATGTTCAACAAGAAGTATTATGAATCAAATGATCACATTGCTTGCATATCTAAGCTGACACACGATATAGTTCAGGGAGTGGCGCCGGATGTACCCTCGGATTATATTCCTCATGCTGTTGACCCCTCGGTGTTCAAGGCATTAGATAAAGAGAGTAGGCTTAAATTAAGAGAGCAAAATCTTGACCCTATAGATAAAGATAAGTTCATAGTCTTCTGGAACAACAGGAATGCTCGACGTAAACAGTCTGGTACTCTAATTTGGTGGTTTAGTGAGTGGCTAGAACAGAGAGGTTTGCACGACAAAGCGCAACTTTTAATGCACACAGATCCCAGAGACCAACACGGCCAAGACCTTGAAGCAATTGTGGAGCGACTTGGCCTAACCAATAGAGAAGTTTTATTCTCAGTTGAGAAAGTGACTCCTGAACAAATGTCTGTATTCTACAATATTGTAGATGTTACTGTAAACATCTCAGACGCAGAAGGCTTTGGTCTTTCAACCTTAGAGTCACTTGCTTGTGGTACTCCGATTATTGCGAATATGACCGGTGGGCTTCAAGAACAGGTAGTCGGTGCCGATACATTTGGCGTACCGCTATTTCCGGTTTCAAAAGCTATCATCGGTTCCCAGTCGGTTCCATATATTTATGAAGACAGATTGAGTAAAGATCATTTTATATCTGCTCTAAACAATATGTACGATATTGGTATCGACGGCCGTTTAGAAATGGGTCTCAAGGGAGCACAGCATGTGCATGATAATTATAATTTTAAAGACTTCGAAGATTCTTGGGTCGAACTTATGCTCGAGGTCCACGAAAGAGAAGGTTCTTGGACAACCAGAAACCATAACACAATTACATTCAAGGAGGTAGCGTGAAAAAAAAGATATTTGTAAGGGCACCTTGCCTAAGCCAATCAGGCTACGGAGAGCAATCTAGGTTTGCTTTGCGTGCTTTGAAGTCTCGAGAAGATTTATTCGAAGTATATCTTCAGCCAATCCCTTGGGGTCGAACCGGATGGGTCTGGGAAGACAATGAATTCCGCCAGTGGATGGATGAAAGAATCATAAAAACACAATTGATGATTCAGGAACAAAAACTCCAACCAGACGCTAGCCTTCAGATTACAATCCCTAATGAATTTGAACAAATTTGCCCAATTAACATTGGATTCACAGCCGGTATGGAAACATCCAAGGTCTCTGATGAGTGGATTCAAAAAGGAAACATTATGGATAAAATCTTGGTTGTCTCTAATCATTCTAAAAATACATTTGTGAATACAAAGTCAAAAGTTAGGAACCCAATAACTGGTGAAGATGTCGAGATCAAACTCGAAACCCCCATTGATGTTACTTGGGAATCAACTCCGAGAGCCGAAGCAGAAGAAATTCCGGGCTTTGATCTTAAAACAAAATTTAATTTCCTGATGGTTTCACAAATGGGACCTCGGAAAAATTTTGCAAAGGCAATCTGCTGGTGGATTGAGGAGTTCATCGATCAGAACGTTGGCTTAATTGTAAAAACAAATGTTAGGGGCAATAGCCGCATGGACTTAGAGGCCACTGAGGGCTCATTAAAGGCCCTTCTGAACCTTTATCCTGATCGTAAGTGTAAAGTATACCTTATGCACGGAGACTTGTCTGCAGGGCAAATGACGAGCCTTTATACACACCCTAAAGTTAAGGCCATTGTTAACATTGCTCACGGTGAAGGTTTTGGGCTTCCATTGTTCGAAGCCGCTCGAGAAGGACTACCGGTAATCACCGTTGGATGGTCAGGTCAATTAGACTTTTTGCATCATGATGGAAACGATTATTTTCAAAAGGTTGACTACACAATAGGACCTGTACAACCAGAGGCCGTTTGGGACGGGGTCATAGAACAGGACTCTATGTGGGCGTTCGCAGACCAAGGCTCATACAAAATGACTCTTAGAGATACTCGAAAGAATATTAGAAAAGCAAAAGCAACTGCCAACAAATTACAAAAAATTCTAACTGATAAGTTTTCTGATGAAAAACTGTACGCAGAGTTTTGTGAACAAATTAATAGTGCAATAAATACCAAGGAAGAGAAATGAACTATACATTATCAAACCAAGCCGTAGGAGCAATCATGATGGCGCTCCAAAAATCATTGATGGAGCAGAGCGACATTGTTCCTGTTCTTGGAAGTTTCGAAATCCAAGTTGATGATACAAATCAGTTGGTAGTTATGAACCCACCAGTTGTTGAAGCCAAAGAAAAGTCAACCACTATTGAGACGAGCGTTCAATAGTGCCCAAATACGTTTACAAATGTAACGAATGTGAAGATCATTTTGAGGTCTACCATGGAATGTCTGAGGATCAAGAAGCTTGCATCCTTTGTTCGGCGGTAGGTCCTCATAGGGTCCCGCAAATGCCCCATATAAAGCGTCAAGAAGTTTCAAAGGGTGGTAAGGTAGGCGACGAAGTAAAACGCGCTATCGAGGAAAATAGAGCCATTTTAAAGGATGCTAAGAAAGAAGTAAAAAGGGATTACTACCGTGATGACAATTGAATTGTGGCTTGGTTTTGCCCTTGTTTTTTCAATTTCTATAAATGCCGTTCTGCTATGGTTGTCCGTAAAGCAGTCCGGAAGATTATCTTATATATCAGAGAATATTGATGATCTATTAGAAATAATTGAAAATTATAAAAACCACTTAAAAAAAATATACGACATGGAGATGTTCTATGGTGACGAAACCTTAGAATTTCTTATGGACCACACAAGGTCTTTTATAGATATACTTGAAACAGAGTATGGGGATATTACCTTTATCTCCGAACCATTACAAATTGAATATGAAGAGGAAGAAGAAATTGCCGAAGAAACGCTCGAACAAAAAGAAAAAGATGTATTTTACGCAGGATCACGAAGACGCGATTCTTAAATACTGCACATCAGAAAACAGACCAGAAAAAGAATTTCTTTACGAAAATTGGATACAACCAGCTTTTAATCAGATGGTTGATAAGATTGTGTTTTCGTATAAATTTACATCTTTACCAAACATTGATGAACTAAGAATGGAATGTAAAGTATGGTTAACTACAATCTTAGATAAGTATGATCCTAACCGAGGATCAAAAGCATTCTCTTATTTTAGTGTGATAACTAAAAACTGGTTTATCCATAAGGTCAAGAGAAATACCAAGAGGCTCCAAAGAGAAGTGCCTTACGAAGAAGCAGAACTAGAACTCCAAACAACATTTGTTGACCCCGGAGACCATTATTACCAAGAGAGAGTCTCAAAGGAGTTTTGGAACAATCTGTGGGGAGAGATAGAATCTTGGAATGTTGATTTCGAAAAAGAATCAGAGAAGAAAGTCTATGAGGCTGTTAAGATAATTTTATCATCCGTAGATGATATAGAAATATTCAACAAAAAAGCGGTTTATTTGTATTTACGTGAGTTGACCGGAATGAACACAAAGCAGATTGTTACTCAACTTAATAAAATGAGGTCAAAATATAGAGACTTCAAATCTGAATGGGATAACGGCAAAATTTAAGGTAAACCTAATTAGTTATATGAAAAGCAAAAAGCATATTGAAGACGCCATCAAAAATATCGAAGAAGACCGCGAAATAACGAGAGAGTTGCTTGATGATGCAATCAAGTGGCTCGCCGTTGATGATGCCCGTCATCAAACGATAGGTATGACCTTGGCGAAATACGTTGAGACCCTACAACGCTCAAACGAGCAGTTGGTTAAACTATGTTCTCTTATGTCTAAGCAAGAAACTTCTGATGAACTTTCGGAAAAAGACTTTGCTCAAATTTTTGATCAAATTCAAAAGTCCGAAGAAAAGGAGTAAGTATGTCTAACCATTTCGATAGCTTCAGGATAAGCCTAGCAAAGACTCAAGAGAATTCCAGAAAAAGCACAAATGAAAATCGCTTAATGTATTATGCTGTTGTGTATAATCTCGAGAACCCAAGTACGCAAACCTCTGCAAATATATCTTCTGAAGACATCGAAAAATTAAAGGCTGCATTTGTTCGCATTCAGCCTGATGGAACCTCTAAGATTGTTGATACCGGAGGTACTCCGACTCACTATAGGTGCAGAGTTTTCTACCCAGAGATTGAGCCTCCAGAACGCGATCCATCCAGAGAAGTATTGAACTCAGACGAATATTGGATGAAGGTTTTAAACTTACACACTGCAATATTTCCAATTAGTGGTTGGATATGGAGCACACCTCCAGCCAACCAGACCGTATGGGAGGTTGTGTTTAAACAAGGTGGGCCTTCACAAGGAGATTTCCAGTCCGGTTGGGCGTATAAGTGTAACGATGACTCAGGAATGGATCGACTAATGAACAACTTTGGCTTCGGCGCTATCATGGGCGCCGTCGGCGCAGGATTAAACGCTCTTACTGGTGGTGGCGGAACCGCAAATAATTCTAATTCTGCACAAAACACGCACAATTCCGGGACACCTTCAGGAAACGCATCAACAAAGTTTTATCACAACAAGTGTGTTAATGGTGTCTTGGTCTCAGTAGAAGGTAAAAATCCCCGAGGTCAAATCGATCCCCAATTGCACCAAGATCGCAAAAATAGTTTAACTACCCACGCAAGAAACCTTGAGCCCGGTAATGAACAAGGAGATTTTAAAAATAAATTTTCTTGGTTTGATTGGGACACATACACTGCAACCCTAAAAAACTCGGAATCTGGTGGCGATCAATTTGCTTGGGAAAAACAGAACAAAGCAGGCTACATAGGCTGGTACCAGATGGGCTATGACGCTATATATGATAATGGTTATTTCCCGGGGATTGATAAGAATGATTATCAAAAGATTAGAGACCAGCCCGGAAAAAGATACTCAGAAGAAAGAACATCAGAATTTTTTTACCAAACCGATTGGGATTCAGCAGAAGCACAAAAAATTTATACTCCTGCTCAAAGAGCAAAGTTGAAAGCCGCTCAAGATAAAGCAAAATCTGACCCAACCTTTGAAAATAAAAAAGAAATAGCAAACGTGTGGATGGGCTTTGCTGATGTTCAGAATAATTTAATGGCCAAATACACTGCATCTAGAATACAGTCTCTCTCTGATAATGAATTGGTTGACCTATCAGATGTCGGTCAATCCCAAGGTCTAGCATCAGCCGCTCACTTAGGGGGCGTTGGTAGAGTATCCAACAAAAATGACCCAAATTATGAGAATAGAAACGGAGTTCATGAGTGGGTAGTTCTTGGTCAACCACCAACACAGGACAAGAATGGCACCAAAATAAGTTCTTATTATAAGACCGCCCAGAATAACTACAATAATAAAAATAGCCCTTGCTCAAACCCATAGGAGGAATATAAAATAATGAAACGTGTAGAGAAAACAGAAGGAGGACACAGCAATACTCTTGCTATAGAACCCTTAGGCGAAATGTTTCGTCTTCCGGGTGAACTATGGATGGTAAGTAAAAATAATTCTCAAATCCGCCTTGGTCGTGATAGATCTGGGCCTCCTCATTCTGGTAAAGGTGGTCTCAACCAAGGTCAATGCGGAGCAATTGATTTATTCGTTGGAGCAGGACCAAAAAATAGAGGAGAGGCAATTGCAGCCGGCCAGAGCCCCGGAGATAGTACGGGAGACTTTTATATAAACCCCAATATGCCCCACGATGCATCAAGAGTATATATAACGGAACGTGGAGATATTGATGACTACTTTAAAATACAAACATCGGAACATGAAATGCATGGTGTTGCTCGTAATAGAGCAGCAGTTGGAATAAAATCAGATCATGTTCGAATATTTGCTACAACACATATGAAGTTAGTAACAGGGCTACCAGATAGCGCTGGGGATGTAACGAATGGTCTTGGTGGTAGAGTTGATGGCGGAGGAAGAATAGAATTCATAACAGGGAACAATGTTGAGAATCGATCCGGTGGACAAGCAGCGCTACAACCTGTTCCTTTAGGAGATAATCTGGAGAACCTTTTAGTTGAGATATTGGATATAATAACCAGCCTCACAACTCTGACCATAAACAATACTACTTACATACAAGAAGTTGGTTCGTCGTTGGTTAAGCATATACACCCAAACACTCCACAGCCAATCCCGGGAACTGCTCTCATATCGCCCACTGCTATGATCGAAGTAGCTCCCACGCTCGCTAAATCGATGGCTCAAAATACGGTTGGTGGTGAACTACAGAAGGCCAATATACGTGTTGCTAACTTAAATTATCTTAACCCGTATGCGCCGGAATATATTTTAAGTGCAGGAGTATATACAACATGACAACTAGCGAATTCAGAAAATTTCAGGAAGATCCTTGCGTTGAAGAAGACGAATTTGAGATTGCTGGAGGAGAAGAATGTAGGGATTGTACCCCAAACCCATCAGCCTTTGTTCCAGATTGGAGATACCAACCAGTAGGAGTACCTTTCAAGAACGAGAGAACTTGTCAATACTGTGTAGTTTTGATTGAAGACGCTGATGGTCGATCTATAAACTCTCAAAACATCAATGATGCGCTAGATGAATTTGATATATCATTTGAAGAGTCAATTCCTGTTGAAGAATATGAAAGAAGTATCATGGCCAGACTTGGAAACACTATGTCTTTCAGAGAGGAAGCGCTGAGTATATTTCTGGAAGAATACGGAAAACAAGATCCCCTAGAAGCGTCAATTGAAGTAGACAGTGAAGGTTTTTATACTGGAACTGAAGGGTCACAAGGTCAATATGATCTCCTTTTTGCCTCAATCGGTGTGGAAGAGGCGCTGGTATCAACAGAGAGCACCATTAGTATAGGAACTCCATTTAAATTTTTGGTGTGTATCGACACGGAGTCAATATTTTGGTTACCAAACAAACCAGAAGAAAAAGACTTGCAGACCTTTTATTCTGATGATTCGGTGATTCTTGATGGAAGAAAGCTGTTTGCTCAATTAAACAGATTATCATATACATTAGGTACCTTTGGCCGGTACGCTAGTACATCTGATATGACCGTTAGGAAATTTGGTGAAAAAACATCATACACTGTTAGTGATTATGGAAACAGTGGAGAAAAGAATATTTTTGATTTTTACCATGAATTAAATGATTTTCTCAGAGCTAACGATTATTCTATCGGTGTCGGTCGCGTTGCAAGATATGACTTGGCCGAAGAGATAAAAATAGTTTTTGACCCATCCGACTCTAACAAGCCATTTGTGATTGATAAAATATATGCAAAAAAGAAATATTGTGAATTCGAGGAACTGAAGAAGAGCAAATCCAAACTAAAACAGGGAACGTTTGTGGACCAAACCTTAATGGGTTATATTTCAAAGATACCAGATATCGATGTTAAATTAACGTCACCGCAGCCAGTCACATGGGTCGATTTTTTATTAGATTACACTTTTCCGCAATTAGAGATCATAATGGATGGACAACTCGTAACAGAGTTGGAAGATGACCCCGTTGGAATGTTTTACGAAAAGGAACTCAATAAGACGGTAAACTTAGTAACTACGGCAATGACCAAAGGAATATCAGAAACATTTAACGAGTGGAGTAAGAGAAATTGTGAAATGTCTCGTGGACAAGGCGGTGATCCTAGAGATGATAGGGAACTAGCAAGCTTCCAGAATATGCTTTCTGAAGTAGAAAGGTATGCAATGGCCGACGACAGTTTTATTTCTATATTTAAACAATCTTCAGAGGTCAATTGGACATCTGACTGGCCAAAAAAGATACTAACAGCACTTGGAATTTGCGGAAAGAGCGCTATTCTGGAAAAAGCAGTAAGGTGCTTATTAAGAGAAATGAGTTTCAATGAATTTCTGAAAGCACAAACTAAAGTTTATATGAAAAACCTGCAACCCTATATGATTCAGGAACTGGCTAAGTCATTGCCTTTTAGTGTAGCAGAAGAGATTACAACAAATTATATAAATGATCTGGCTGGCGCACCTCTGCCGTGGGAAACATCATATGATAATGGAATTAGGTACGATGAAGAACAAGTTACCAAGCTTTATCAATTAAGAGAATCATTAGGGCTTGTAGAAGAGATAGGCGCAAAACATGAAAGAAAACTAGAACTTCAAGAGAACGCAAAGACAGCAGATGCAGAGGTGGAAGAACTAAGAAAGCAATCGATTGAAATTGATGAATATTACAAAGAGCAACTAGCAGTAGTAGAGGAGCAATTAAGAGAACAAGAAGCCGAACGCCGCGAAGAAGAGTCTAAAAGAACACAGCAAGAAGCAGCAGATAGATTTACTGAGTGCAAGAGAATACTCAATCAACAACACCGCGATGGTTTACTTGCTGATGGACAGTATGAACAAATCGAAGCCGATTGCAATAAAATACTAGCCGATGGCGCACAAAAGGCAGAAGACGAGAGGTATGTACCAGAAGACTGGACACCAGACTCAAGTGCTGTTAAAGAAGCCGCCGAAGAGGCGACTCGTGAACAATATGGCGTAACCAGAGACAATGCCTCGGTTAACTATCAAGCAAGAAGAACAAGGGCGCGAGATGAAGAAGAGGAATTAGAGTCTCTACAAGACATACCAGAGCCGCCAACCGATGTAGATCAGCTTCTAAAGGACCTAGGTTATGAGGATGATAGTCAAATGACGGCTCTTGAGCATTACGAGCGTGATCTAGGAATGCTTGATGATAGAAAGTTTAAAAAAGAAATGAAACAAAAAGAAAGGGAAGTGCTTCGGGAACAAATGAACCAAGCAACTCTTTATCGACCCGCCCCTAATCTACAAGCGGCATTAACAGAAGCCTATGTTAACGTCTTACTTGAGCATATAGGAACCAGTGATTTACAAAGGGTTTTAGATAATATCCCAGATTCATACCCAATCGGCCCCGTGTTTGATGCCTTGAAGTGTCCTTGGAATGATATGTTTAGTCCTCCAATTACGAGGTTCCTTGGGGCCACAGAATTAAATACAGTCTTTGATTGTAAGCCGGGTCACAGATTAAAGGGGTGGGAGTTTTTACCAAAGTTTGACGCGGTTAACATAAAGGACGCTATAACTAAGAATCTATGGAATGCCTTTTCAAAGTCACTAACGAATGCTTTTGTTAATTTATTAATGTCCTTATTGAAACAAGCAGTGGATTTAATAAACGAACAAACTTGTAGGCTTCTTAATGGTGTTGGAGACGCTGCCATCAATGGGTTAAATGGCGGTGGGCCGAATGCCTTTGCCGATACCTTAGCAAACGCCTTTAAAGATAAACCAGATTTCCCTCAAAACTATAGAGATCTAGAAAAGAATAATATGCTAGATAAGGTTATGGATGGATACGGTGTAAAACCTGATTGTCCTGATATATCTGAGGAAGAGTTATCACAAAACTATCGTGATCTGTATACTGCGATAGGATACGCATTATCCGTGAGGGAATTAAAAGAATTATTTGGCTATAGAATAGAGAACTATGATCCTATGGTTCTTAGTAGAGTACAACAATCCATTGCTATTCATGCCGATTGCTTCAAGGACACTTTCAATAATCAGAAATCAGTAGGGACATTCTTCAGAGATGTCTCCAGTTCCATAAGTCCGGAAGTTAAAAACGAAATAATACAATCTATAATAGAAGAGGATTCAGCAACCCCTGTTGTTACCTCAATTTGTTTAAGCAAGCAACAATACGAAGATTGGTTAAATGATAGAATTAATTTTTTACTCAGTCTCGGTATACCAGAAGAGATAGCAAATGAAAACGTCGCAGCAGAAAACGCAAACAATGCGAAGACTTTAGAAACCCTTCTGGATGCCCTGAACAACAATGATGATTTTATTAAAGACAATATAGCAAACAAACTTGGAATTAACGATGGCCCTCTTTTTGATGATAAAGGGAACTTGATAGACCCTTCTTGTTATCCAAAGGGAGGACTATTAGATACAAACTCGGAAGAAGTTGCAGAAGCAACAGATATAGTTAGCAGTACTTATTTTGATACCTTGGATATGACTTTTGTGAAAGACTTGACTCAAGGCAGTAAAGGTGGGTTACTTGACTTGTTCTTGGCTAGCACTGCAAATGCAAACTATAAGAGCCACAATTTTAAATCAACTTTCCCACTCCTTAGGGACGCTAGACACATGGGATATAGTGATGATCCAGACGCTGATTTAGATGATGAAGATCAATTTTACCCAAAGACTGTTGGTATGTTATATCATGAATCAACAGTCGAGGATGTTCTTTTCAATTCATCATTGGCTCTAGATGCACCCGAACCATCGTTTCTGGAACGAGCAGCAACCGCAGCAGCAGCAGCAGTCGCTGAACAAATCGGTGTCGGCCAAGTAACAGATTTAGAAGTGGAGACAACTTACCCTGCTTCATTTACGATGGAATTTGAACAAAATTGGGATAACTTCGAGACCAAGAAGAGCAAACTACTCCAGAAAAGAACAAGCAAGACAGAACTAACCCTCCACGGCAAAGATAGTACCACAGGTTTTTCCATAAACAAGCATGTAGTAACAAACTACAAGACTTGGGTGTTAAATAACACAGGTATAGGTCCGGCGTTCAGTACACCTCTGCCTGACTCTCAAATAACAATAGAGCAAGACTTGGATCCGGCAGTCACGGAATATATTGAAGAAAACTATGATTTGTCTCAATCGTATGATTATCCATTCAGATCAACCGTATTTAACAAAAAAATTAAAAAATCATTTGAGCACTTAGGGTTATCCATCCGTTCCGATGATGATGATGGGTTTTATTCTTCTTCATACGGGAAGACGAGTGAACTAGTCTTTAACGGTATTAAGAATATGTGTTATAACACTCCAGAAGGCGATCCGAATTCAGGATTTGATTTTGGTTTCCTCCCAGATGAAGAATTAACACCAGAAAACTTAACGTATGTGGATCCAGAGCCCGGATCAACTGAATATACCAAGAGTAGAAGAGACAAAATATTGGGCAGAGCACAAGAACCTCACCCTAGAGTTCATTTTTTAGATCCTGAAAAACATGGAGGGTCTTATGTTCGACCAAGGCTGTATGTTGAGCCACCAAGGGCTCTAGGTTGGAAAGGCTTATACGACGCCATGGTTCCTGAAGTTGATTCCTGCGCACCAGCAAGAACTACCATAATAAACATCCCAGCAATAAAAAAATACGTGAGTGATACAAAATCAAAAATCGCTAGAGATCCAAGATTGAATAATGCAAGCGATTGTATAAAGATGATCCCATTCGACTTAATAATCAGTCAGCAATCTCGAGCCCAAATTGAAGCCGCCATAAAGACAGCTATGAGGATATATATATCTGAAGCTTACATACACACAACACCAGTGTTCAGTTCTATATTTGGTGGCTCACTTGAAAATTATGACAATACCTTGTTTGATATAATATCAGATGAAATGTTGGAAGATATGTCCTCAAGGTACTCAAGGTTCACTAAAAAGATAATATCTAGAAAAAATTATGTTAATACATTCTTAGAGCAGTGTGTGCAAATGTACTCTAGGTTATATTACTCTGGTGAGATCACAGCATCTCCGGCTGCTCTCGAAGCATTAACTAGGTTGGAACAAAGCCAAATGAGGTACAAATACCCAGATGTTGATTGGTTATTATATTACTTTAGCCAAGATACTATTCAAGACCAACCGCTTCCACATAGAGAATTGGGATTAGATGATATGCCTTACAGGATATCCTCTGAAATGCCTGACGATGTTGCAACCAGCAAGTTTGAAGAAATAAGAGAAAGACAATCTTTACCTGATCTTCCTTATGAATTAAGTGAGAAGAAATCGGTGGTTAACGATGCATTGCTTCAAGATTTTTATCTAAACTCCCTTATATATGATGATCTTGGTGAAAGAATGTTTTTGCCTCCTCCAGAAGAAGGGCCGCTCGCCGTTGCTGTACAAAAACCACCGGGGCCATTAAAATCCTATGTTAAGAGAGCAAATAAGTTCTTCAGGTTATTCACAAGACTTTTTACTGTCAGGATGATGAAAAAAGAGTGTTCGATAATATTCAGAGAACTCATGAAAGAAGAGTACAAATATATTGTTACCTCTATGGCGAACGCAGTCGAAGAGAAAGCACCAGTTTTTCGTGTAATGCAGAACTTTACCACAAAGCGAGGGCTGTTTTACGGTAATAACACGAATTTTGGCTCATTCGATAGTGTACTTGAATCAACGGTCTCGGGGGATATAACAAGTGTGACCAATAACATAGGCGAGAATCTGTTTGACCAAATGGAGTTAAGTTCAGAGGAAGCCGATTCTATAGTTACTAAGGGCGCATTTGTAATACAAAAGTATTTTAGGGTCATTGAAAAACCAGACAACAATCTGCCTCAAACCGAGGCCCAGAATATCATAGCCAGCCGGAGCATAGATCTTTTCGGTGTAGTGAACCCAGAGTCGCTTTTAGAATTTATTGAATCACCGTCTATACAAGACCCTGAAGCTGAATTCGATGAGGACACTTTAATATCAGATGTTTTTGGTAGTTTGGAGTTTGTCTATGGCTTGACTGGCCAAGAATATGTTGATGGTGTGATTATAGACTCCACAACCGGACTAGAAGCAGCACCACTCCCAGCAGACACTCCAGAAGAAGACTTAGTTGTATTAGGAACCAAAGGCGAAATGGGGTTAAAGAAAGGGTTGAGGCTTCTTTATGTTCCAAACGAAGAGCACTATGCTAAGTTACTTGGAGACAACCCAGACTTATCCTCTCTTCAACAACAAGCAGAACTGGGCGACTATGAAGTCACAGCAGAGGCTCTAGATGCTACGGGATACACTGGTCTGTCTCGAGAGTATTTACTAGATAAAGCGTTTTTTATGGCCCCTTACGAAGACAAGTCGTCTTTGGGCTGTGCAATCCCCTTGATGTCTGTCGAGATAGACGAGTTCGATCAGGAATTAATTAATTTACAAAACTTCTCGGATGACGATTATAAATGTCTTTTGACCAAACTAATAGAAACGGATGAATTTAAAATTACCTTTGATTACTGCTTCCCAGTCCGTACCTTTGTTGGAGCAAATATGGCTCATACATTAAAAAGTTTTTACATGTCCCTCGGGATGGGTTCGGATGAGAGGACCGAATACGATGGGTTCTTGGGTATTGGAAAGCCAAAAAAACCACGAACAGGAAGGCTCGAACAGCCTGACGACGATGTTCTTGATGCGCTTGATGATACAAAAGATCTGTTAAGAACTGTATTCGCTAATATATATTCTACAGAAGACTTTCAAAAGACTTTTGAGTTTGACTCCGATAAGGATCTCAGGAACTTTAATGAATTCACATCACTTTTAAAACCACAACTTAAAAGATTTATGGGGCACAAGCAAGTTAGGAGACCATTCGACAAAGACGGAAATGAATGTGAAAGCCCTGTTGGAAAATTATTTGGAGGAAAATAATGCCTATAACACCTAAATTCCCCCTGAGCTTTAGTGACCTTGAACTTTATAAGTCAACAGGTGAGATAAAGGAAGTTACAAAGTTTCACATCAAGAACATTGTTTTAACAAACCCCGGAGAAAAAATATCGGATCCTGATTTTGGTGTTGGAGTAAAAGGGTACTTGTTTGAGAATTTTAGCAATAACATTACGCAAGCCCTGAGTTCAAGACTGAGAAGACAGATATCTAGATATGCTCCGCATGTTGAAATATTATCCGTTATAGTTGATCCCTTTGAGGATGAAAATTCTTTGGACTTTAAGTTATCTTATTATATACCAGTTATCAATGAAAGTGATATATTATCTTTTAGTATAACAAATTCAACATCAATTTACTAAATATCTAATTAGTTTAAGAGGAACTAAGGATGGCTCACAATAAAAATATAAAATACACTAATAGAGACTTTGACTCGATTAAGTCTGCGCTTGTTACACACGCACAAAGATATTACCCAGATAGATACAAGGATTTCGCTGAGGCTTCGTTTGGCTCGATGTTTTTCGATTCAGTAGCTTACGTCGGAGATATGCTGTCTTTTTACTTAGATTATCAAATAAACGAATCTTTTTTAACAACTGCTACTGATTTCAATAACGTTAAGAGGCTAGCAGAGTCAATTGGGTACAAAAAAAGAGGCAACCCATCATCTTTTGGTATAGTCTCGTTCTTTATCATTACACCAGCTAACTCCAATGGTTTAGGGGTGGACAATATATATCTTCCAATACTAAAAAAGAATTCTACGTTCTCTGGTGGAGGCTCTGGGTTCATATTACTGAATGATGTCGATTTTGCCGGATTCAACACTGAAACCGTTGTGGCTAGAGTTGATACAACAACAGGGTTACCGACTCACTATGCTGTTAAGGCTTTTGGTAAAGTAATGTCTGGTAATTTCAAATCCATGAATATTTCTATTGGTGATTTTGAGAGATATAAAAAAATAACTATGTTCGACACAAAGGTTACTAAGATATTATCTGTAACAGATTCCGAAGGGCATATATATCATGAGGTTGATAATCTTGCCCAAAGCGTTATCTATAGCGAAACAACTAACTCAAACTTTAGAAATGATGGTGTACCTTCTATACTAAAGCCAGTTGTTGCACCTAGAAGATTCACTCTATCAGAACAAGGGGAAGACTCTGTATTGCAATTCGGACATGGATCTGACGATGAAGAAGTTGTCGAAAATATATTGGACCCAACAAGTGTTCTCGTTCAGAGACACGGGTTCTCCTACAATACAAACAAGAACTTTGATCCCTTTAAGTTGATAAACAATGACTCGTTAGGGATTTCACCCGCAAATACTACCTTAACAATTACCTATATTGAAAACAACTCGGGCAATTCAAATTTAGCTCCAAATCAATTAAATCAAAGAGGTGACCTCGACTTTTTCTTTGACACACCAAGCAGTTTCCCAAGTAATTATTTACAAAATGTCCAGTCTGTTGAGGGATCACTAGAATTAACAAACGAAAGTCAAATCATAGGATCTACATTCTCTGTGGATTCTTCAGAAGAATTACGAATCCGAGCGTTATCACACTATTCCTCACAGAATAGGGCAGTGACTAAAATTGATTATGAATCATTGGTTTACTTGATGGATCCAAGTTTTGGTTCTGTATCAAGAGTGTCTGTAATAAATGACCCTTCTTCTAGCAACAGAAGACTTTCTATGTATGTTACATCACAAGATCAAAGTGGAAACTTAACAGAATCAAATGGTACAATTAAGAACAATATAAAGGCTTGGCTGGTAAACTATAAGATGTTGAATGATATCATTGATATTTTTGATGCAAGAATAGTGAATTTTGGATTTAACTTTAAAATATCAGTAAACCCGGGATTTGACCCAGAGCAAGTCTTGATAGAATGCAAGAGAGACTTAGCAACCATGTTCCAAAATAAATTATACATAGGTGAACCACTGTATTTAGCAAAAATATACAATGCTATTAATAAAGTAGAAGGCGTATCTGATTGTCTTAGTGTGGTTCCCAATATAAAAGTTGGATCAAATTATGCTAATGCTGTCTTAAGTATTGATGATATTATTTCACCTGACGGTACTTACCTTAAAGTTCCTAAGAATGTCATAATGGAACTAAAATATCCAAGCCTTGATATGATAGGGAGCACAGTATAATGGCGTTTAAGAAATATATTGCGAACAAAGACACCACAGTCACCAACAAATTCACTAGCATCGAGGATGTTAACACTAGAGCCACTGGGTCTAACACGGGCCAATCAGATACGTTGGAGATTTTTTCCATATACAACACAGTTAATCATGATACTTATGGTCCATCAGTCGAGCTGTCGCGGGTTTTGATTGAATTCCCCGTGACTTCCATCGCTTCCGACCGTACTGCGGAGAAGATCCCAGCAAAAGATAGTGTTAATTTTATTTTAAAAATGTACAACCAACCACACACAGCAACCGCACCAACCGGATATGATATCGAGGTCTTGCCTCTACTAAATCCTTGGGAAGAAGGTTATGGGGTTGATCACTCTGCTTATACCGACTTGACTAAAGATCAAACCGGTGCGAACTGGCAGAGAGCAAATGGAACAGATGCATCAGGTTCAGCGACAATTAAGATAGTTTCGGCTAACGCCTCTGCTCAAGATTCCGACCAACGAATAACCCTAGTGTCTACTGATGGAACGTCTAGGACTTATATACCTAAAAATGGTGGGACTGAATTGAATGGCGGAATAATCGGATCAGATCCGACTCAAATTCGTGTAAACATCGCTTCGCTTTCAACCCAAGGGGGCTTTGCTGCTAAATTTAAGGAAGCGATTGAAGCCGCAGCAGGACACACTTCAAGTAAACTAACTGTTACTTTAAGCACAGTAACACAAACAAATGATACTTTAACAGTAACACAAACAACACCCGGATTCGGCGGAAACACAATTATTCCGGCTATAACAAATGGTAATGCTACTCTCATAACAGTTAATGGTGATATAACAGAAACTGCCTTTACAGGCGGTTCTGGCGCTTGGGCTACAGTCGGCGCAGCAGATATAGCTAAGAAGTCTGGTACTGTAGTATCGGGTCTAACTCAAACACAAGCAACCGGAAGTCAGCACTTAGAGATAGATATTACCTCTTTTGTCGAGGATTGGTTAGCAGGAAGTTACACAAACAACGGTTTATTGATTAAAATAACAAATTCCTTTGAAGCATTGAACACAACACCGAATACAAGATTTAATGTAGCCAACCCAAATGGAGTGTCCGGTTCTTTTTACACAAAGAAATATTATGCCCGAACTTCAGACCAGATCTTTTCCAGACCGGCAATTGAGGCGCAATGGAATGATTCCAAGGCAGATGATCGAGCAAATTTTTATTTCTCTTCTTCTTTGGCTCCCGCAGCAGACAACTTAAACGATTTATACTTTTATAATAAAATAAGAGGCAGGTTTTCGGACGTTCCCGGGATTACAGATGCAAACCCAATAAAAGTTTCTTTCTTTACATCTTCAGCAGGAACACCGGGAACCGGCAGCTTAACTGTTGTAACATCAGCCGGCGAAACCACAGCAATTACTGCCGCAAAATCACAGACTGGTATCTATAGCTGCTCCGTGGGCATCACTTCTGGAGCCTTTGACGGTACCATATATGACGTTTGGTACACTGGGTCTAGTGCTCCATACGATATTCTTTACCGAGGGCAAATAACCCCCAAGACGTTCTCTGGAGACGACTATTATGGTAACACCAAATACATCTTTAAGGTAACAAGTGGGAAATTGCATTATAACATAAATGATTCTCAGCGTATTCGCTTATATACGAGAGCAAAGAATATAACACCGAACATCTTTACGGTTTCCCAGAACACAACCGATGTTACAATCATACCTGAACTTTATTACAGGGTTGTTCGAACATATGATGATCTCGAGGTCATACCGTTTGGAACAGGTTCCACCAATCATACCAAGATGTCGTATGACGCATCTGGTAGTTATTTCGACTTCGATTTCAGTAATCTTCAGAAAGACTTTGAATACAGGTTTGAATTTGCATATTATGAAGATTATGCTGGTGACCATATTATGCACCCGTATAGTTTTAAATTCAGGACTTCAGAATGAGTATTATAACATTATTTAACCCATTAAATCCAGTATCCGCTTTAAACGCTCAATCCGCCTCGTATTATTCGGAGTCGGAAAAAAACATATCTGAAAATTTTAAGCATATCAAGGAATTCGAACCACCGCTCGATTTCACGACTGCCTCAAATTGGTGTCATTATGGATCTTTGGAGCTGTACTATGAATATGGATTTAAGAAAGTTTATCAAACTTATCCGTATGATGGTTCTGCATATGAGAAAAACTTGTACAGAAACAACTCCTCACAAGTTGATAACTATATCTTTGATAAATTGTATCCTAAGTCAACTGGGTACGCTCAGTTTTTCGCGGGTCGATTTGCTAGTGCTATAACCTCTATATCAAACGGTGGTTTTAAATATTACATAAGTAATAAACCAGAATACATAACAACATTTGGAGGCCCGAACACAGCATCTGCTGGAATGGAGAACAAGCCCCTTTCGGAGACATTTGATGATTCAAATAAGTATGACGTTGCTTTACGAAGAGAGTCTAATTTAGAATTTGACTTTTCCTATGGGAACACGATAGAATTTTGGATGAACAAAAGGCAGTTCCCAACCGCTGACGGTCGAGAGGTTATTTTTGACTTATCCAATGGAAATGAAATAAGAAACCCCGGTCGCCTAACTATTGAATTGGACCCGACTAATACGACTTCCCCATTTGAAGTTACCATTGAGTCTGGTAGTACTGCGCACACATTCACTTTAGGTAGTGATATAACAACAGCAGATCTTATAACTGCCGGATGGCATCATTACGCATTCGCTTTTGTCTCAAGTTCGGTCTCTGGAGAGGAAACGAGGGTTAATTTTTTCTACGATGGTAATCTTGTTGAGACCCAATATGCCCCATACGGCTTCTCAAGAGTTTCTGGTGCCCTCAAGTCAAGAATTGGCGCTCTAGTCGCTCCAACAACACAGGTTCCAGCGGTATTGGAAGAATATGGGCAGTTTTCTGGATCTCTTGATGAATTTAGGTACTGGAAGTATGATAGACCAGCAGACCTTGTTAAACTTAATTATTTCAAGGGTGTAGACGGTGGTACAAACACCGACGACGAGAGCTATCAACTTGGGGTTTACTATAAATTTAACGAAGGTATAACCCAAACAGATTCTGTGGACTCTATAGTATTGGACTACTCTGGTCGTATATCAAATGGTGTATGGACAGGATATGGTTCGACCTCAAGAGACACGGGATCAGCTATAACTTTATCTGGTATAGAAACCGAGGTCGGAGACCCAATTGTAAGAGCCAGTCATCCCACGATTATCTCTGATATGGAGAGTTTGCGTTTGACCGGCTCTTCTTATGATCAAGAGAACAACACATATTTTTATAATTTATTTCCTCAATGGATCCGAGACGAAGATCTAACAGAAGGCGGAGGCCTCGTTAGAGAACTAGCACACATTGGGGCATCCTATTTTGATACAATTCATCATCAAATTAGATTCTATAAGGACGCAAAAAATGCAGAGTACCTTTCTTCATCTGCAAAGCCAATCACCTTTGCTGATACGCTTGTAGAGAATATGGGACTAACAGTACCGAATCTTTTTATTAATCCGAAAATATACGAAAAAGTTTTAAATCAAGACGAGAACGAACTGTATGATATGACTTTGTTTGACGTTAAGAATCAAATATATCACAACATATACAACAATATACAATCTATTTTAAAATCCAAAGGTACCGTGGATGCAATGAGAAACTTCCTTCGTTCCTTCGGGGTTAACGAAGAAATAGTCAAACTTAAAATGTACACGGACAAAGATACATACTTTCTCAACGACAATTACAAATTAGAAACAAGACCAGTTAAGTTCGCTAACTTTAGCAACACAGACAATATTAATGCATCGATCATTCACAAAACACCAACAGGCTATTCAGATATAAACTATGTTGAATTTGATGAGTCAGGTAAAAGAGAGAAATATTCGTCTTTTACAGCCGAAGCAAACATAATGTTCCCTAAAACAGTCCAGCCCGGTAAAGTTGGTCATGTTGGGATGAATAATACTGTTTCCTCTCTATTTGGGTTCCACCGTCCTGATGTTAGTAGCGTTAGTGACTATACTTGGCGAGATGGTGGGTATGATTTATCCAATCTTCAAGTATATGCCGTTAAATCCGATGTCCACTCAAGAGACGTAAAATTCCAGTTAAAAGATAATGGAATCTCACCTGTGGTTAGCTTGATATCTCCTTTGTTCCAAGAAGTTTACGACAACACCACTTGGAATATCAGTATAAGAATGAAGCCCTCCGGAAGTATTTTCTATGGTTATTCAAATTATACTTCGATAGCTCCAGTCTCAGACCCAGACTTTATTCTTGAGTTTTACGGGACAAGTTACCTTAACGGAGAAAAACAAAGATCTTTCTACGAGACTCAAGTCCTTAACACGACACAACTTAAGAACCTAATGCATTCAGATAAAAGATTTTATGTTGGAGCACATCGTGAGAATTTTACAGGCTCTGTGCTAGAGCAGGCAGACACTAGAGTCTCAGCTTTTAGGTTCTGGCATTCGCACTTATCAAATACAGAATTAGATTCACATGCTAGAGACATAACTTCATACGGTGTTCTTAGTGCGAGTCAGAATACGACTCTGTTTGAAGACCAAATAGAAACATATTTCCCAAAGATGGACTCGCTCGCTTTGAACTGGAACTTTGAATTGGTGACCGGCTCTGATTCGACCGGTACTTTCCCAGTGAATGATATATCTTCTGGTTCCGCCGGTGGACTAACTCAGTACGGATGGCACAGTGCCTCGGTAGGATTGAAGCACGGTGCGCAAGGATTTGGCTTTGCTGCTTCTTCCTCAAAGGTAGTCGACAAGGATTATGTTATTGTCGCTAAAAACCCTGAGCCCGGAAACGCTCTTCTGGATGATATGATTAACATCAGACCTGAATTTCGTGAGGCACAGACTGATTATAACGACGTGACCGATAACTTTTTCTCAATTGAAAAAAGTCCTTATGCTGTCTTAACAACAGAAATGTTAAAACTGTTCAGTCTAAGTAGAGACTTGAATTACCTTGTGGGTAATCCTTCCAATAGATATAGGATGGAGTACAAAGAACTAGGAGATCTTCGAGACATCTATTTCCGAAATATTGAAAACGAACCTGATGTAGAAAGATTCTTTGATTATTATAAGTGGATTGATCTGTCTCTCAACAAAATGATTAACCAATTGATTCCATTTTCAACAAGGTATTCTGAAAATGTTTCAAATATAGTCGAGAGCCATTTACTTGAGAGGCCAAAATATAGAGCGATCATGCCTCTATTGGAAGAGAAAAGTGCAACAGAGGGAGCGATACAGGGCTTTACGGCTTTAAATTATAGCTGGCCCACAGGACACGCACCTCCGGCATTATCAAATCCTTCCGCTATTCCGGGAATCAACGACAGAAACCTTTCGTTTTTAACGATAGATAAAAAAACCTCCCCCGGCCAAATAGCCCTCATTGGTCAACCCGGTTACCCACTCGCTACATCTCCGGGCTCTACTGGTACGAATGTATTCGCCATCTCTTTTTGGATTAATCCAAGTATCATAGTGTCTGATGTTAACACACTCCCATCGATCCAGTTGCACAGAGTGACCCCTTATACTTCAGAATATGCTTATATCACTTTTAAAAAAGATTCTGGGACGACCAACACCGATTATAAAATTTCTTTCAAGATTGGAGACTTCTCATCCAATGTAGGAACCCCATACTCAGTATATGAAAGTAGCGATATAAGCAGCACCGAATGGAAACACATAACTTTATTTACTCGCTCATATACGTCGCTACAAGAATTTCGTCTGTATGTAGATGGTGTCTATGATAGTGGTTTTCTAGAGGACGTGACCCAACAAGGCCCCGGTGGACCAAGCACTTTAGGTAATCAATTGCTGGAATTAGATAGGATTCAATTTTATAATGCTGATATAAGCATAAGTATCGATGAACTTAATATCATCGGTAACCATGCAGCACTCACGGACTCTGAGATGCAAGAGTATGCAACCACTCTATATAATAACGGTGAATATTATAACATAATTGATGGGTTTAATCAATCCTCCGGTATAATGACTCCTAGTAACCTAAGAGCAGCCTTTCGATTCGGAGACGAATCAGGAGACGAGTATTTCGCAGCCCTATCAGCCAACCAGCACATTTATGATGCTAACGGCAGCGGTGCAAGTTTGAGGGTGTACGGCAATACTGGTCTCGTAAATATCCAGAACGGTCAAACTTCAGGTGCGCCGATTTTTAGTTTTGGAGAATTGCCTCCTGCCCCCGGATCAACCACATCTTCTCCAAATAGGAACTGTTTTTGGCAGAAAGCAAGAAAGGAGAGAGAAGGGGACAATAGTATCGAGAGAGAGGCCCTTAGAAAGGTCATAAATGATGTAGATACATTAACGACCTCAAGCCTATATGATCTACCTACTGAAACCGGATATGATGGGGCTACATTCGTTAGGAACCGAAGAAACAAACCCTACAAGCTTTCGATTAATGCCGTTCAGAATATTCATGGCGGAATCAACTATGCTAACCCAAAAGATATATTTACCTTCCATAGTGCTCTGCAGCCACATGGAGAACTTGGTGCTTCACCTACAAGCGTCCCACAGAATGTTATCGGTGTCGGTATGGACGTTATTGCGGGAAGCGGCGACGGTATTATCTCACCGATTGATTGTGACGACAATATATTGACAAAAGTAAATTTTAGTTCCAATGCTATCTTGGGTAAGTTTTATGGCGATGATTATCGAGAGAAAATTAAAGGCCACAGTATTCTTCCAATGAACCTTAAGAATGAAGTAATACAGACCGGATATAATTCAAAAGTAAACAATTTTTATAGATTCGATGTAGTTTTTACAAATTTGCATACGGATATAGTAGATGGAACAAACACTGTTCCTTTTCAAGGGCCATTTACTCAAACTCATGTCGGTGGCCACCAATCTAGACACGTTCCGATAAATAGATTTGATGACTCCATGTCCTCCGCTAAACAACTGGAGGTTCTTTCATCAACAGGCGGAGCACAAGCAACCGGTGCGATTGAATTTCTTTTAAGTGATATCTCAACTGGGGATACGATCACCATCGAGGATTCTGACGGGACATCACTGACAGCAGTCTTTTCTACCTATTATGATATAAGTACCGGACGCTTCACAACAGCAGACGAGTTGGTTCATATTATAAATACCAGACTAGACGCAACAGCAGAACTATTTGATTTAAACCCTGTAAACATTAGACTAGTTCAGAATGCATTTGGTACAGATGGTAACAAAACGATATCCACTTCAAACCCCGCCAAGATCACACTTACAGGCTTTATCGGAGGAGCATCACCCGGAACAGCCTCGGTATTCAAGAAGCTCGACTCCAGAAAAACAAGACCTGAAGCATGGGGGTTGCTGTTGAAAGAACACCAATATCTAAATCCTGACCCCGATGGCGCATTCGGTTTTGTGGGAGCAGACTACGGTCAGTCATATCCTTATGTCGAGGCGCTCCGTGCAACTCGCTTCAGAGATGAGCATGTTAAAAGACCAGTCAATGTTAGGAATATTCCTCATGATACCTCATCGGGAATTGCGGGTAATTACGACAGGGGACTTGATGTGTTTCAACTATCTCGCGATGGACAGTACCGTTGGTATCGCGACGCCGTTGAAACTGCCGGCACAGTTCTACCAGCCACGATAGAAAGTAGTCTCCCGAATACCACACATTATCACACCCTAATTTCTCAACGTCCGGTGATAAACGGGCCTGTTTTTTCAAACTTACAAGTGTCTCAATCTGGTGGCCCTAGTACTCCAATAATAAAATCCGTCATTGGAAACAATAGGTACGGAGATTCATCATCTCAAACTGGAGTTGGTAATATCATTACAACTCCTCAGTACGCTGCATCCAACAATTCTTTGGGCTATGAATATACAACCCCTTCTTCGTTTGAGATTAACACCAGATTCTCTGCGCCCGGAGGGCCCGAGATCCAAACAACCAGTTATCTTGATGCGCAATCACAGACTTATTCGGTATACAATGCACTGCCTTATAGGAACTTAACAGTTCTGGGCCGAAGCAGTGGTGAGGATGGGTCAAAGAGTGGTAGAGTTGAAACAATACGTAGTGCAATCCACGTCCAGTCCGGAACTCTTCCATCTCAGAATTTCCCTTATGGAGGTTCAAGCCCTCTAGACAGAAGAGGCTTGAGAACCCTTCGTCAACAAAGAATGGGAAAATCCGGGACAGATCATGAAAACAGCCTTTCTGTTGTAGAATCAGCAGATTATCCAACAATTGGTTCATACCATAACACTCCTGCTAATAGATCTTTTACAAGCCAAATTGTCGATCTTGCTCCGTCGTTTCTTTTGGCGCTTGGTAACGCTTGTTCAATAGCAGGAAATAGTACAGAAGCCGATTGTATCGCAGCCGGTGGTACTTGGGGCCCAGTTGACTTCCAAGCGGTTTTGGATACTTCCACCGTTGATAATTTACATGATAATGAGTATGTGAGCAGACCAATTCCATCACAGGATTATGGTTATTCTTGGATTGCAAATCTTTACGCCCAACTTAATGGTGATATGGATGAAACAACCAGCGTGGCCAGATTAGCAGCCCTTAGTGCCGTCATCACAAGCAGCCTTCCGGCCCAAAGGACAACTAACTTCACACCCTATGAATACAACACATTTTCCAGAGTTTCGTTGCTAGAATATTCAGCCATTTTCGATGCTGCAGATCAAAATGCTGCTTCTTTGAATACTTTCTTTAAACAGATCTCGGAAGGATATGAAGCCCTCACTAATGTGCTCCCAGAGATTGATCAATACGCAAATGCAAACGGTACTACCGAAATATATGACCCTGTTCTTGAAAAGAGAATTATAACGAGTGCTCACTATTTCCCTACCATATCTGATGTATCCTGTTGTTGGCCCGGAGAAGGCAATTTGAACCCAGTAATCACAATTACTGTTCCTGAGCAAACTTCCGGCGGACAACCAGCAGAATTTACTGAAGATTTCGATTTACAAGCAATTGAATCAGGTGGTTTACTTTTTACCGACAATACACCCAGACAAATATATGAAGCCGATCTTCGTAAAATTCTATTAGATGTCGAGGTCAACGCTTGTTGCACAGAGCCTCCACAATACATTATGCATATATCTGGCTTAACATTACCTCAACCAATGGACCAAGGTGCTGAAGTAACACCAGTAACAACGTCACCGATACCGATACCGTCACTAAGCGCTACCGGATGGTCAACACAAAAACCAGATATCTTCTCACAGACGGATTCAAGCGGCAATCACCAAAGTCATGACATCGAAGTATTCCAATCCAGCAACTTTAATTTGCCGACAGACTTTGCACTGGATCCAAGTGTTCTAACGGTATATGTTCAGGTTTTCGTAAAAGACTGCGAGGATAGAATAACTGAATTAACCATAACAATTTCAAACGCTCATCATAGTTAGGCTTTATTATAATAAATCAAAGTAAGCTATATTTATATAACAAGGAGTCAAAATGACAATTTATAAAGATTTCGCAGGATTAAACCTTTGTATTTATGATCCAACATTAAATGATCGGGGCGCCCAAGGCAGCACCGTAGGGATGCACATGTTTTTGAACTCATCTTTTGCCCTCGACGATAATGCGTACAACACTTTTGGCTACCAAGCCAGTAATGCACCAAACAACAAACTTGCAACATCGAATCTTTCAATCAACACTTCTTTTGGAGCCGGATCATTTCAGTTCTCAATAACATCTAACGGCTCACTCACTGGATTTGGGAGCAATGTTTGGTATAACACTGATTATCAAGCACCTTTGTCTCCAAATAGCGGAATAACAGAGGTCAGAGATGATTCAAAAACGCTAGTTTTATTAAACCTTCACAGAAACGGAGTGTGGGGGTATTCTAGTTGGAAACAAGTCAGATTATCCGAGAATTCAATAACTCGTAAACAGAAAACCGAAAG
>MDTC01148156.1_pt1 | contig 26588 bp, 36 predicted proteins | sample 811181 | NCBI WGS metagenome assembly MDTC01 (sample SAMN05326644, study PRJNA326480) | marine metagenome | isolation source: seawater | place: Pacific Ocean: North | collected 2011
AACCAGTACAAAAGTCAGTGCGCGCGTCGAAACCAGTACAAAAGTCAGTGCGCGCGTCGAAACCAGTTGTCAGTGGAACCAGAACAGTATCTCGAAGGGAGATAGACATGTGTAAGAAGCAGAAGGAGACTAGGAGAGGATAAAGGAAGGAGTAGGAGAGGATAGAGGAAGGAGTAGGAGAAGTACATACCTGACTCTGACTACCATCCTGCGACATGTTTACAAAGTGTTTCAGGACAAAATATTTACCAAAGTTGAAACCTGCAACTGTTAAACACAAATATTGTAAAGTTTACCTAGCACAAAAATTAAGGTGTGATGGTGAGGTAGCACTTCTGCACTAGAGTAGAGTCTCCTCTACACTAGAGTACACTCTAGAGTACGCTAGAATACTCTAGACAGAAAACAACTCAAGCGATCATTCGGCACACGCTTAGCACACCCCTTGTTCGTCAGCACGTTTGTCAGCGTAGAGCGAGTACTCTATGGACAATGAGAAGAACTCTCCACTAGCAAGTGATACACTAAGTGAGGTGAGTACCTAGTGCACAACTTACACACAATCACTTGAACCCAAATCCTAAAACTTACAAGTTTTCCCGCAAAGTGTACATCTTCATCAATATTCAAGACCAAGTTGTTGCTAGTGTTTCCTTGAGACGAGCGCGTCTATCTTACGGACGTCTCACCTTCTATAATAACTCCCAGTCTCCTCTTTTACGCAACACCACATGTAGTTTTACCACACCGATAAAAATCACTTGCACGTCGCAGGAGAACTCTTTGGGGGACTTACTCAAGCTATTTGAGGAAGAGGAACAACGCGCGGACGTGTCTTCTCGAGTGAGTACCTGCCTTGCAACCTGTTGGACAATATGAATAAAATGACGACTCCAACAATCGACTCTAACAACCTTCAATACATTGTACCTTTTGACCAGGAGGAGAATATCTGTGCAGTACACGAGAATCTCAGCAAGATTCGCGATGTATCTTTTACGCGCGCGTCGGTAAGTTAACACTCTGTTTCATATAAACACATTACAAAACTAAAATGCACTTTAATAATTTTGTTTGCAGGTGAGTTTTGAAGAAATTGCAAGAGAAGTACATCATGATGTACAACTTGGAGAAAATGAGGATTCTTATTTGGATGTACGTTTTATATAAAAATATTCATAATATTTCTAAGTGCCCTGTAAATTTCGCAGGTTGAACACAATGCATCATTTATGGTGAGAAATACCCTAAAAATAATTATTAGTGTACTAACATTTTTACAGGATCTTGATACATTATTTAAGGATGATAAAAAGGAAACTGGTGGAACTTTAAAAAGTTCATTTAAGGTATGTTCATAATATATATATTATTTGTCTCTAACTAATAATTATATTAAGCAGGTGGTGAAAAAACACAAGACACATTATTGCAAAAAATGTGGAAAACCTATGAAAGGTCATGATAAAAAGACATGCAAACCACCTCAAGATGACGATTATCGTGATAAAGATGATGATGATGATTATAAGGAACTTGGTGCTCAATTTACACAAATTAAAGTATTGTGTAGCCCACCTAAAAAACCTAGATATTCTAGTTGAATATTAAACAAAGAACGAGAGAAAATTTTGTGTTGCATTTATTGAGAGAAAGAAATAGAGAGAGATGAGGTAGAGATATGAGGTAGAGATATGAGGTAGAGAGATGGGAGAGAGAGATGGTAGAGAGATGGTAGTGTAAATAATATCCAGGGGGAAATCTAAATATAATAAATATTTTACCTACATAAAGAAAAGGTTTTGATATTAGGAATAATACAAGAAGATGAAAAAAGGTGCTATGGAACTTGCAATTACTGAAGCAGAAAAATCAATGCAAAACCATAAACATGGTGCTGTTATTGTACAAGCTGGAAAAATTATTTCTAGCGGTCACAATAAAACTACATCTAAAGTACCTTCACATTTATGGAGCAGGCATGCTGAAATGGCTGCAATTAGACAACTTACAGATAAATCAAAGTCATTAAATGATGCACAAGTTTATGTTGTGCGAATTAACAAATGTGGTTTAGCTGATTCTAAACCATGCAAATATTGTCAAGAATATATGAGATTACATGGAATCAAACGTGTTTTTTATTCTTCTGGAGTGAATTTATTTGATTCGATGTATATTTGATCTCTACAATTTGGACAATTAAAATGATTATAATTAAAAAGCCATTTATCAATACATTTCTTATGATATGTATGACCACAAGGCAACACACGTTTGAATGTATTGAATTCAATTTGATTCAAACATAAGGAACAAACTTCAAACTTATCATCTTTCTTTTTTAAATATTTATTATGTGATTTAAACATTACTTGTTTATATGAGTTTTCAAGACAATTACAGATATAAGTATCAACATCATCTAAATCTAATTCATCTAAATTTGATTTAAGTTTTGTTTTAAATACATTTCCTAATCTATTGATCAATAAAGTATTATTGAATTTATCATTAATTGTATATGATAAATTTATTTGTTCATCTAAGGTTTCATTAATGAGATATGATAAATCTATTTGGTCATTCATATTTTCTTATTTAAATATATATGACTAAACCAGACGAAACTTTTGCAAATCAATTTCCTAAAATCAATAGGCCAAATTCTTTGATTATTAAAGAAAACAAACCACAAATATATACGCCTTTACAAGGAAGTTATAATAATATAGCTTATCTTAATTCACATACACGTTCAACCTATGAAGAAGTTGTAAAAAATAACACTTAAAGACCATGTATAATACAAATTAAAAATGGATGAGATTTTATGTATGCAAGCAGAATACATAGTAAAACGAATTAGAGAAGTGTGTATTGAAGATAATGATGAAATGCATAATCATCCACCAACAACAGAATTAGTTAAAGATTGCAAGTATTGTAAAAAGTACGGAAATAATTTTGCAAAATTACTAGAGAAAAGTAAAAATGTCAAATAGTGTATTATCAGTGGAAACTGTTGAAATGCTAGTAGAACGACTTACAAATATTGAAGAAAATCAAAATAAAGTAAAAGAAAAACAAAAATACAATATTGAAGATATAATTAGAAAAACTAGTATATGTCCATGTTGGATACAAGAACTAAACATTTTACCATCTGGTGAGATACAATTAAAATGTTTTTCTATGCCAAAAAGAACTTGTAGATCATGTTATCCAAATTAATCACTTAAACAATATATAAAGAGTTGACAAGTAATAAAGTCATGAAATATGATAGTAATATTGAAAAATTTGAGGTTCACAATGTTGCCTATAATTTGGATACAAAAACATTTACAAGATGGCCTATAGCAATATTGAAAATTCCTGAACGCACTTTGTCAGTATCATTATATAAATGGTATGTATTAGATGGTACAAATAGAGGTTATTTTCTTGCATTTTTGAAGCTTTCACCTGAAGAATCACAAGTAAATGCAGATATTAAAAAGAAAGTTGATTGCATTCAAAATATGCATAATGAGTTGGGCGAAACATTTATAAAGAATTTGGAACAAGGTATAAGTGAAAATGATGATATTATATACTTTCGCTGGTATATTAATGTTTGGAGACAAGTTAAAAAACAAAAAAAGAAATGGATATATATTGATGAAAAACCATCCAAAGATGAACCTTGCTGCATAGAACGTATTTTATATAATTAGAAATATACTTAAAATTGTAATTTTATTTATATGTATGAATATAGAAAGTAATGATTTACCAACTAATTTTCTAAACAGTGAATCAGATATTCAACTTGAAATAATAAAACTTGGTACTTTTATTTACTTTAATGGATATAGGTTATTCAATATAGATACAATCAATAATGAACGTAATTCATTGGAACAATCCTATAATTTATTAAACGAACAACTTTCTAAAAATTTTAATAAAATTATAGAATCAGAAAAAGAACAACTAACTACATATTATACAAATTTACAATGTGAAATAAAAAAATCATTTGAAAAACAATTAGAATCACAGTTATCCAATCATCAATTTCTACTATCACAACTTAAATCAGAAAACGATGAATTAAAAATAAAAAATAGTCAGTTATTTGAAGAATTTAAAGAATCTTCACGACTTGCAGGAAAAATAGAAAGTTTATTAGGGAAGAAGAATGATGTACATAATGCAGCAAAAGGGGATTTTGGTGAATCACTTGTTCAAACACAAATATCTTATTTTTATCCACAAAGTACAATGGATGATGTCAGTGGAGATACTGCAAAAGGGGATTTGTTATGGAAACTATTAGATGATTCATTTAAATGTTTGATTGAGGTTAAAAATGTACAATATGTACGTCGTAATGATGTTGAAAAATTTGAACGTGATTTGAAAATTAATTTAAATAATGATACATGTAACTGTGGGTTATTTGTATCACTAAAAACAGATGCCATTCAAAGTAAGGGGTGTTTTCATTTTGAATTTTTTGAAGGAGTACCTGTAATATATGTATCAAATATCATACAAAATACTAATATATTGCGTATAGCTTGTGAAATTCTTATTGATGTACAACAAATGATGTCAAAATATAAGGAAACAAATGTCTTGAAAAAAGATGAAATTAAAGAATCTTTTCAAAATTTAGTCAGTAGTATCTTGCCATTATTATTACACAGCTCTAAAAATATTTCAGGTATGAAACAATCATGTGAAGATTTATTGCAATCTATTAAAATACAAGAATCAAATATAAATCAAATTATTCATACAACATTAAATGCACAAAATGCTCATTCATGGATGGCAAGTACTTCTTCTAATAATATGCAAAATACAAAAAAAGATGTTATTATCAATGCTATTATTGAATTTTACAGAAATAATAATACATTTCCTAACAAAAATCAATTAAAAGATTATGCTAATTCTACATGGTTTCGTGGTGAAAATAAACTAGACAATTTAATCAGACAAGCTAAACAATTACTCAATATGATACAATAATGATTTTCCATTATTATCATTTATTTCTTGTTCACCTTCAAATTTAAAATTAGATGTCACATTATCAAGAATCATAAATAAGTCATATTCGGATTTATCAAATAAATTGAATACAGTGAAACCTGCAATTTTTCCTACATTTGGATTATGATAATTAGACCATGCTAATACAAATGTATGTTCACCATTATTAATTTGTGACTGCCCTTTAAATTTTATAGGTTCATTTGTAACAAATGTGTAAGAATTTATTGGCACCTTAGTTTTCATATAAATATATGCTTTTGTACCTTTTATTTCGTATTTTATATACACATCTGGATTTGCAATTGGAACAAAACTTAATATCGATTCATCATTCATTGTAATTTCTAATTTATTATCATTTGATTGAATTTTCATATTATCAAATTTGAGTGCTGCCATGTTATATTATTACAAATTAAATTATCACTGGATCACTGGAGAAGGAGAACCTGCAAATGCTTGTGCAAGATGAGATACTCTCATCGCAGCATCCGTTTTGGTATTAGCTACACCCTCATATAATTTATTTAACACTGGATTTGCAAAAAATAGTAGGGTTATTAAAAATATTATTCTAAATCCTAATCCAAAAAGTCTAGGAAGGTGATTATTACCATCACTTATGTCAGTACCTATTGCAGTGCCTGTTATTGTTTGAAATACAGATAATATTATATCTATTATACTCGCATCTTCATTTATATTTTTCTTTATTAATATTTGTCCAACTATATATGCAATTGGAAGCAAAATAAATGAAAAAATTCCTAAAAACCTTGAAGATGCTGACATACCAAATGGTATAAAAAGATGATTGAATAAAATATACATAAAAATATACAATAGCAGCAGATGTAATATGGTGTTTACTTTAGCCCATGTAGATACAGGACTTATGTTAGTAGGGTGCCCAAGAGTAATAAAAGTAGTATAAATAAATGCATCATAAAAAGCAGGTCCAAGGTTAGAAGATATATTTGTAAATGCAGAGGTAGAATCAGAACTAGATACATCAATTTCATCATTATCAGTAAAATCAATGTCATCATTATCAGTAGTTATAGGAGTTGAGTCTTTTCTACCAAATACAATAGCTAAATAATTTAAAGTAATAAATACCAAAATAACTCCTAATACTAAATAAAGATTACTCTTGAAGGTTCCCCAATGAAAAATATTTTTTCGATTCCATCTATACATAAGAGAGTTTGGTAGTGATTTGATGGCTTTAGGACCTCTATAATTGTACATTGACATGGACATTGTAATTATATTAAACAAATATTTTTGTATTATATTAAATGAATTCAAATGAATCTAGAATTGGATTTAATGGAAAGACTGCTATTAAAAAAGCTATAGTAAATAAACGCCTTAACGTCACTGAAAATGGAATTTTAATTGGAAATAATGCTTTACAAAATCAAAATACAAATTCAAATATTTTCATTGGCAATTCTACAGGTAATACAACTTCTGGTATTGGTAATGTCATAATTGCAAATAATAGTGGCTTAAATCTTAATGTATTATCAAAATACAATACATTTCTTGGTGAAGAAAGTGGTAAATTTTCAAGGGGTAATACAAATACATATATTGGTTATGCAAGTGGACAACTTTCACAACGAGGATTATTTAATGTTTACTTGGGTGCAAAAAGTGGAAAGAGATTAACTGGTAATAATAATGTAATTATTGGATATAATTCAGGTTCAATCGCATCTAATGGAAACAACAATATTATTATTGGATCTAATTCAGGTTCTGAACAACTTGGAAATGATAATATTATTATTGGTGAATTTGCAACAAACAATTCAAGCACAAGTCACAACAATCAAATATATATTGGTGGATTAATACATGCAGATATAACTAATGATACAATGTCATTATTGAAATGTATAAATTACAATAATAGTAATGCTACAGATTTTATTAAGATTGATTCTAATGGAAAATTAAGTAAATCAAGACCACAACACACATTTTATCATGGAGAAGTAAGCTCTGATGACTTTGAAAAATCAGCTAACAACAACTACTGGGCTTCAACTGTTAATGTAAATTTTTTAAATAATGAATCTATTGATATAAATACTGCTAATATTCAATTAACAGCCAAAGAGAAAACAAAAATATGGGCTTCAGATATTGATATTAATAATTATTCATTTATAATTAAAGCAGAGGATATATGTAGTGTATATTGGTTAATTATTGTAGATTATATCGAATAATGTATATCATATTTCTTCATCTGATTCACTTTCATGATTTTGAACATATTCAAAATAATTTGGATTGTAATGTGAGTTTAATGTATAATTTGTGAAAGGCTTTGTTTGTTTTGGTTCATAATATTTAATAACTATTGTCAATGTATGATTAATTCCTCTAAAATTATAAAAATTTCCATTTGGTCGTTCAAATCTAAGTGTCATTGTAGATAATTTACCAATTGGATGAAATTCTCTTGGAGGTAATCCTGAATAATCTAAGCGATTTTCATCATAACCTTGTGTTGCTAAATTAAATTTTGCAATTCCCATTGTATATCGTTCAAATGATCTACTTCTATACATATGTTCTTCAATTTCTGGACAACGCAATAATACATATCGATCTCCTATTAATGAATATAATCCAGGTGCAATTATTTGATATAAAGGTTCCATTGATTTTATATGAATTGCAGGGACATAATTTCCACCATTAATTCTTTTGAGTTGTGATAAATTTGCATTAGCTTCAAGTGGATTTCCAGCTATATTAGATTCGTCTGGAAATAAATGAGGTTCTTGTTGAGGAAAATACAAAGTTGGTGTTCCCTGTGTTATTGTCTGTGTTACTGATTCTGTTGGTGTTGGTGCTGTATATGTTGGTGATGGCTCTGTTATTGTTGTTGTTGGTGATGGTGCTGTATACGTTGGCGATGGCTCTGTTAATGTTGTTGTTGGTGATGGTCTTGCTGGTATATGTGTTTGTGTTGGTGTTTGATTTGGAATAGTCATTGTCATTGTTGCTACAGTAGGTGTTGCTGATAAAGTTTCTGTTACAGATTCTGTAAATGTAGTTGTTGCCGATGGTGTAAAAGTAGGTATTGGTTGTGTGATTGTATTAGTTGATGTTGGTGTAGTACTAGGGGTTGGTTGTGTGATTGTATTAGTTGATGTTGGTGTAGTGCTAGGGGTTGGTTGTAAGATTGTATTTGTTGGAGTTGATGTAATGCTAGGGGTTGGTTGTAAGACTGTATTTGTTGGAGTTGATGTAATGCTAGGGGTTGGTTGTGAGATTGTATTTGTTGGCGTTGATGTAATACTAGGGGTTGATTGTTGTGAGACTGTATTTGTTGGCGTTGGTGTAATTATACCATTAACATGTTGAATGTACATTTCTTGATTTGCATCTGCTGCAACAAGTTTAACACTTAAGTTATATGAAGAACGTATAAATAATAAATGTTGTCCTTCTAAAAAAATACCTGGTTTATTAGAATCACTATATTCAAAATATAAATAAAATGAGTTCTCTTGTTCATCATTTAAAGCTTCTATATATTTCAAATTTCCATTTAATACATATTGATAAATTGGATTGTCTATTGTACCTGAATTTTCATTGTAATATAGATAAAACTCAGCATAAGATTTAGCATCATTACGGTTTTGCTCATAATTACTTAAAGGTACTGGATTTACTCTTTCGCCATTTTCATATATTTCATCTATCTCAATTTTAATACTATGTATACGACGATAGCTGTGATCTAAATGTACATTAAAATGAAAACGTAAAACTTGGTTTGAATTTAGCATTTCAATTATATCATTGTCTGAACTTTGATTAATTACATCATATGTAGTTGATTCGTCATTATTTGTATTTGTAAATATAAAATTATTGCTGTCATCACCATATAAATCATCAGATATATCACTATTTTGTACAGGCATATCAAATCCTAATACTTGTGCAATAGTTGATTGCAGCATATCAAACTTAAAAGGTAGATTACAAGTAAATTTAAATGTTGATCTTTCTTCAGGATTTTCGCTCAAATTACTTATTTTAATAGATACATTCTCACCTGTGTTGTTATATGTAGTATCTACAAATGATTGATTAATAACTTCAATTAATCTCTCATCATCATAATCACCTATTGGGATTTCAATATAATCAAAATTTTCATCATTACCTAAGCAATAATATAATCTATTGTTATCTACATCAATATTATATTGGGTTCTAGGAATACTAGCATCAATAATACTTACTGAATAAACATTTCTAAATGGTGTTGAAAACTTAAGTTCATATTCTTGAGGTGTTGGCCACTTAAGTTTATCTCTAAATTTAGAGTCAACAAAACACATGTATGACTCTGTAAATGAGTTGTGTTTTAAGTAATCAATATCTTCTATTGACATGTACTAAATTAAAGAATTAAATTATAACTTTAAATCATGTGTGATACCAAAAGTAAATATTCAAATATTGGTAGTTTATTACAATTATATGCAAATAGTTCAGAAGACAAACTTATTCATGAGGATGCAACTTCATTTTTGTTTCAGGAATCATATCACCAACATACACCATTTTCTATAAATCAAGAAAGTATAACAGAGCCACCCCATGTTACTTTAGGTAACACTGTAATTTATAAAATTCCCAAAATAGAGGATATGCTTTATAAAATGTATTTATCAATAGAACTTCCAGAAATACAAAAACATTCTAATGCAATTTATAAAAATAATCTAGGATTTTTGCTTATAGATAAAGTAGTGTTTAAGACAAATTCAGTAGATATTATTGAATATACTGGTGAATACTTATATGTCAAGCACATGCTTAATCATTATATAGCAAAAAATGAAGCTATAAATAAAATGATGGGAATTAGAGCATCAGATTTTGAATTTAATTATATTCATAATTCAAGTAGTGAATTTGAAAGTATTGGTGGATTTGCAGAAAGCGCAATTCATGAAAAATACAGACAAAAACAGAATTTATACATCCCAATTTATTTATGGGATCAAAATGAATTGCTTCAATTTTTTCCAACATCTGCATTATACAATGAAGATATGGAAATACGCATTACTTTTAAATCATTTAACAAATTATATATTGTAGATAATGATGACTCTACAGAAAATAATTTATATGTGCAATTTAACATAAATGAACACAAAGAACATGTTGCAATTTTGATTGGTAAATTTGATGAAAATCAAAGAGTAAATGATGTGAGTGGAAATCAAATTATGCCAAATGTATCATTAAATGCTAAATTGGATATTGAATATATATCACTTCTTAAAGAAGAACGTAAGACTGTAATTCAAAATCCTCAAGATTATATTTTTACCAAAATTTTAATGCAAAAAGAAAAATTGACATCTAATTTTAATAAAATTTATTTGCAATTTACATTTCCTATAAAACAAATAGTATGGTTTATATCTCATGAAGAAAATTTGACTAACTTTAATAAAGGCCAATTTATACGTTTTGAAACTGCTCGTTTTAATTTTAGCGATTCACAAAATAACATTATTATGGGATTACAGAATGAAACGTATTTCTCCTATATTCAAAGTTTTATTCATGATGTCAATATTTCTGTCCAAAATCCAATATATAGTTATTCATTTTCTTTAAAACCTAATAGTGGATATAATACTGGATCAATAGATTTTGGAAGATTACCTAAACGAATTTTAGAAATAAATGGTAATAATCTCAAAAATACTTATATTACCATATTTGCAAGTGCTTATAATATATTGCATACAGAACATGGTAATGCTGAATTAAAATTGGTCTAACTAAACTTTTTAATTTTATATCTAATATATTTTTCAATTAGCTGACGGACACCTCTACGAAATTGTGATTCTGTACCCCATAATTGTAATCGTTTATTCTTATAATCCATCCAAACATATTGTAAATTGTAATGTTTCGTTATTTCATATAAATTTATCCCCTTATGACCAACCATTTTCCTTAACTTTGCTTCATCAATATCCATCAAATTGATATGTGCGTAATGAGCAATAGGAGGATCAAATGGTGCCATATTCGATATACTATATCTAATAACTCGTCTTTAAGTCATTATTTATTAGATAGTTTATTCATTATATTTTTGCATAAATCAGCTTTTTTCCCATTAGGATTTAATTTTAAATATTCTGCAATTTTTCTTATTTCATTCAATTTTAGCAACATGCAATTAAATTTTTTGCCATCATATGTAAATTGTTGTTTATTATTATTGTATGTAGGGATTTTATGATTATTCAGTTTCATTGATGCAAATTTGTATTTATTTAAACGCATTTGTAAAGATTTTGGAATAGGAATGTTAGCATTAGCATAATCTGCTATCAGAGTTTTTGCAAGACTTGTACTAAGAGATTGTTTATAACAACATAAACCTTTTGTTTTGTTATTTGGTTTTGGTATCATATTATCTGGACATATACCATTTTCATCTGGAGGTGGATTTCGTGATGGACATTGTTTTACAGGTTCTTCTTTGGTTTTTTTAATAGATTTTGTGGGTTGAACATTCTTATATCTGATTATATTCTTAAGTTCATCAAATGCAAATTGTAAATCCCTAATATTGTTCTTTATTTGTTTTATACTGGTTGCTCCTGATATACCAACTTTTCCACGTATAGTAATTCCAATAGTAGGCGCTTCACCTTTTTCAATTGGTTTTAAATACGTCTTGGGTATCATTTTCACATCTTTATTTACATGTATAAATTCATGTAATGGAAGTCTTTTAGAAATTGCTGTAGTTAATTCTACTAAATTCATAATTTTAACATTTTCATCATTATTTAGTAGAGTATACCCCTCTGCATTTATATTTACTAATTTAGTTCTACGAATCTTTTGTACTAATTCTAACACATTAATAACATCTCTTGTTAAATGTTTATTCAATCTATCCAACTTTTTATCATGGTTTTTAGTTATTTTAATTTCTGTTTGTGTGCTTAATCCTATTGATACTTTTATAACTCCACTAGGTGGAATGCGAATACTCACTGAACATTTTACATCTCCAAGTTGATATGTTGCTTTCACAAACATTACAACGTATTTTTCAGATTTATTAGCATCTTTTAATTTATGTGTGACTCCTTTCTCATCTATATATGCTACAAGATTATCTTTATATCCTTTAGCACTTCGTGGTGTGCACCCTTTATTATTTGAACATACTTGAAGAGATATTATTTTTAAACGCTTATTTGATGATTCTAAAGTTTCTTTATTACTAAGTAAATCAAATAAATCTTTTACACTAAACATTTGCTCACTTTTTTTTTTTATTTTATTGTTATTTATTATAAATGTTGCATAGGTAATATACATAAATTACACTTAGAAAATAATAATAATATTTATTGTTGAATCCAATGAACTCTTATATATATTTTATTACCATAAATAGAATTTATGTTTATTGGACTATTAGTTGTATATAAATTTACTTGACCCCAATTTCCTGGTGATGTAGAGCCATCATTGTGTTTGAATGTTATAATACCTTGTGTTGATGTGATGTTATTTTCGCTATTATCCGAATCATAATATCTTAATATATGTCCTGTTGCACTATTTCTGCGAATTTCTATATATTGTACATCAAATGTACTGCTATTATCTACTTTTTGAATTCGAATATCTGATGCGTCAATTAAATCAAAAAACCCTGTTGGGATACTATATTCATGTTCAAGACTATCAGATACATTTGACTCCCATGCTTGCCAGTTATCACTTGAACCTTTGAATCTTATTTTTGTAGTTATATTTGTTGCTGTACTATTATTTAACATTGCACTATTTACAACTATTATATGTGTTGGTCCACTTGGAGATGTATAACTAATATTTTTTTCAATAGAAACTGACAAAGAACCTTCAATTTCGTTTGTTAAATTTACGTTAATTGATTTTGTAGAATCTCCATAGAAACTAGTGCCAATACTTTGTTTTCCAGCATTATCAAAAGATATATTATCATCATCTTGTTCTATTATTACTTCCTGTCCACTTGAATAAACTCTAATAATAAACTTTAGTATACTATTCATATAAATATTATAAAAACCATCATCAAGTAATAAATCATTCAGTCTTCCTATTGTTAACTTTGTATTATCAACAGGATCTGAAAATTTTGTTGCTAGGTTTGAACTTGCATTTGCATATTTCTTTTCAAAAAAACAAAGTAATCCATCAGGATTTGACATATAAATTTATTTAGAAAATTATATGTCATTTAATGAATAATTCAATTTACCATTTGATGAAAATCCATGAAATGTTAGTTTACCATCAGATATCATATTCTTTATAGTAACTCCTGTATCATGAAAATTATATGCTGCATTTCGTGTATTATCTGGTAAAGATTCTGGTTTTGCAAACATCATAAATGCTAATATTCTTTCCTGCATATTTAATGTTTTATCTCTCATTATTGCTTTGATTATTGGCGAATCCATATAAAATAATTGAACATATTCTTTATATTCATGTAAAATGAATAAATACTCCATTCATATTTTGAAATTTAGTATATTTTTTACAATATGTATTAATATCATCTAAACATCTGTCTTTATCATATCCTTTAGTATTGACCTTTATAGCTATTTTATGATTTCCATTTTCAAGAAGCAATATACCTAAAATTTTCTTAATAACAAATTTTTTATTGATTGGTAATTTTGAGGATATACCAGGAGCAAATATGTCCCAAGGATCTCCATCAGCTTTGTTTATCCATTCTGGAATATCACCATAATTAGAAATTCCAAACATATATTTTTTTGGTCTGTATTCAAATTGACATTCTTTCCCTATTGCATTTTTTAATACATAATCAAGTTTTTTAATGTTCTTAGCACACATAAATTAATCTAGAAAATCATTAATCAATCATTATGTTGTAAATAAATTTAAGCTCATCATATGTTTTTGCTGCAAAAATTTGACAACAACCACCAGTATCTAATGCCACATGAAATTTGCGATTTCCATAAATATAAAGTTTATAGGCTCCACGTCTTCCAGGTAAATCATATATAGGTTTTTTAATTACTTCAAAATGTTTCTCCACATATCTTATTTTATTCTGTAATTCTGTAATTGACATTTTCTTTAAATTAAATTGTCCATTTATAAGTGTGATATCTAATAATGAAATACTAGATTTAACCCATTGTGCAATAAGAGAAGCAATTGTAGAAATATTATTTTTCAATGTATTATGTTCATTTATAGAACCACAACCTCCACTTATTTTGAGTTTGCCTGACTTGAAAATAAGTATGCTGTATTTAATATTATTATGTATAACTTTGAGTTGTATAGAGCCAATCATATAAGGTTCAATCAAGTCTAATAATACAGCAAGTTCTGCACGTTCACCAAGAGCTCCTGGACACGAAGCCAAAGGTTTATGAAGCATAGTGCAGTGTTTAGGAGACGTATTCTTAATATCATCTATCATATCTATGTCAAAGCCACTCATGCATACTATTGCTTGAAACATCGTTGGTTTGAGAGACATTTTTGTTTAAAGTGGTAAAATGAAATAATACGACCTTTTGCTAATTTGTCAGTGGATTTTCGATAGCCCTTTTTAACAAATTCATTTGTGAAAACCCCACCCATTATATTTGGACTAAGACCTTTAGGTATCTTAATTTTTTCTTTTATATTATCTGCAGAAACACTACCTTTATTTATTGCAATCTCTTTTGCTACTTTGCGCGCTTTTTCTAAAAATTGTTTTGCTTTATCCGTAGTTTTCATTGTATTATTGTTACAAATTTCACAAATTAAATAAAATAATAAAATCTGTTTTTCAATCATAATACTCAACTTACAAATTCACCACGATTATATTTACTGATTGGTGAATTTGCATGAATTACAGATGACCAATATAGCACTCTAAACTTGCCAATGATTTTTGAAAGTATTTTCCATTTAGACATATTTCTTCTATGATTCATATTTACTGAAATAACTATACCACCAAATCTAGTTTCTTGAGCATAACACAATGTTTTACCTACATAACATTCATTGTCGTCTGAATAACTTGAAAGTGTAAAATCATTGTTTAAAATACAACCTACAATTCCACCACTAATACAATTACCAAATCTTATTCTAGCTCCATTGCGTATTTGTGTTTTTTCCGTGCAATCAGCACAAACCATATAAGGATATCTTTGTAAACATACAGAAGGTACATGTAATATTTTACAAGCAGGACATATTCGTGACATAATTAGTTTATTTCTTAATAATTCATCTTTTAAGTGATTATTTCTTATATATTTATGTAACTTAAAGAAAAATATCAAAGTTGGTAAAAGTGAAATATGCAATTAATATGTATAGATGATGTATGCAATTCAATTGAAGTAATTCTCATTTATCTTAACTATAAATGCAACTCAAATAAGGGAAATTTTGTTGATATACATCCAAAAACATACCAGATAACGGTTGCATATTCTATTGATGATACTATTACATATGATGGAATTAATTTTACAATGCAAAGAAAAGGAAATTATATGGCTGTTAATGGAAGCATCCAACAATATCGCGAATTAATTCTCGATGGAGATAAAGATAAGATAGATGAATTTTGTAAAAATGCATTCAAATTTAATGACAACAAAATCAATAATAATAAAATTGCAAATAAACTGAACATATTTACATTTCATCATTTTTGGTGTTTTCTAGAATCATCTGATTATAAATCATTAGAATCAATCAATTTACCAAAAAAACAATTGGATTCTGTACTAAATGATATTAAATACTTTATTTCAGATGAAGTATGTTCAAAATATAAAAAACTAAATATTGCACATACAAGAAACTATATGTTTTATGGACCACCAGGTACAGGAAAAACCACATTAATAAAAGGATTGGCTAGTTATATTGATTATTCTATTGGAATTATTGATTTTAATAGTGAACTTGATGATAAGAAACTCAAATATGCATTAATGAAACGACCTAAAAAAACAATTTTAATATTTGAAGATATTGATTGTCTTTTTGAAAGTCGCAAAAAATCTGATACTTATTCAACACATGTCACATTTAGTGGATTATTAAATACAATAGATGGCATTGTATCTCATGATAATCTTATAATTATTTTTACAACAAATCATTTGGAAATATTAGATTTCGCTCTTAAAAGACGTATAGATTTCTTTATAAAATTTGAATATGCTACTAAATTACAAATAAAATATATGTTTGAACGGTTTTACCCAACACAATTAAATACATTTAATACATTTTATGAATCTATTAAACATATTAAACTTACTCCAAATATTCTTCAAAAATTTTTCACTAAACATTTGGAGGACAATATTATTGATTATACTGATGAATTGTGTTCATTTGCAACAGGTGAACTTGCTGTTGAATCACTTGATAGGTTCTACACTTAAGACTTTAAAGATGGAAATTCCTTAGAAACTTTTTGGACTCGTTTATCAAAAGTCTTTTGTGTTGCTAAAAATGAATAACCTAATAATAATCCAGCACCTGGAATTTCATCCTTGATAAAATGTGCAAATTTACGTGACAAATAAACTGCCGCTAATACTAATGCAATAATTTGTATATTAATCATTGCAAATGACATATAAATAGTTTCTGTCTCATGGTTAGATATTAAAGCTAATAATTTATCAACATATGTTCCAACAAAAAGAAAAAGCCAAAATATTAACATTTCATTTAAAATTAACATTAATATAATTTAGATTTTTTTTTGAATATTTTTCTAATATTTTACTTGCTATTATTTTAGAACTTTTTGGAATATCACTTATATTCTTCTTGTGATAATCAACAAACTCACACGCTTTATGTATTATCTCATGTGTAATTTTCATTTTTGTACCAATAGAACGAATACACATCTTAATAACAGAAACTCTATCAGTCGAATCAAATTGTTTAATACAACTATGAATTGTTTTTAATTTGTTAGAAGATAGATTAAGTTGTTTCATTGCATCTTTAATATCAAAAACTTGCTGTGCGTTTTTGGTACAAATATATGCAAATGCTATAATATAACAACTTCTATTTAAACTTATAGAATGTATCTGCATTTCATTCATTATATGTAGTTTCATTCCATGTGTAATATTTAATCTATTAATTTCACCATCAATGTGCACATCGTTAGCTTCAATATTATTAATATTATCACCAATAATATGAGATGATTGAACTAAACCACATGAGGTGCATACAACGTCTCCTGAATAATGATCTTCCAACAAACATGCGCTACGACATTCCTTGCAAACTGACATGAGGTGAGTTACAATTCTGAAAAGTGACAATTTCAAGCCAAAAATAATCTGCGTAAAAATTATGAATATCAAACTAACTAAAAAAGAAGCTGCTAAATTAAAAAAGCAAAAAATAGAAGCTGATAAATTGATAAAGCAATTTGAATCATCATCAGACCCCTGGAATATTAAATGCTCTTTCGCTTTTTTTCCTAAACTTATAAAATATATATCAGACAAATATATTAAGCCTGATATTAAGAATAAAAGTGGGGATACACCATTACATATTGCATGTATTTCTAGGCACACTGAAATGGTTAAACTGTTATTGGAAGCAAGGGCAAATGTCAATATTAAGAATAAATATCAATATACACCATTACATCAGGCGTCCAAAATGGAATTTTTAGAGGGAATGAAACTTTTATTAGAAGCAAATGCAAATCCCAATATTATAAATATATTGAATAATACACCATTACACGAAGTATGTGAATATTTAAAATTCAACAAAGGCATGAAACTTTTATTAGAAGCAGGTGCAGATCCTAATATTAAAGGTTATAAAGGATATACACCATTGCAAATGGCAATTGATAAAAAAAATACAGAAGGTATAAAGCTTTTATTAGAAGCAGGTGCAAATCCAAATGTTAATAAAAATGGTATTACACCATTACATCAAGCATATATACATCAATTTAAAAATGGAATGAAATTGTTATTGAAAGCAGGTGCAAATAGTAATATTAATATTTCAAATGCACATTTTTATAAAGAAGGCTTTGAACTATTATTAAACTCACATGCAAATAATAAAAACTTATGTACATCTAATATTGAATTATGGGGATATAATAAGAATAGAAAAGTTAAATTGACTTTTAGAAAATTATTGTAATTGTAATGGTACAATATTTGGTTGAGTTGATTGTCTAACAAAACCTTTTAACATATTTATAAATGCTTTTGGCAAGGTTGATGTACCAATATTTTTTAGATAGTCTGAAACACCTGACATAGCTTCTTTTGTAATACCTCGTGAAAATTCATCTGCATATGACGCAACATGTTTTAAATATACTATATGTGCATTCTTTTCTCTATTTGACATCAAATCCAAACCTGTTGTTTGCATAATAGGATATCTAAAGGTTTTGGCTTGATTCCAAAATTTTGTCAGAGTATTACTATTAACTGAAACTACTGAATTATTTAGTTTATTAATTGCACTACCAAGCCATGTTGTTACAGCTTTAGATTCATATTGTTTTGTATAATATAAATTGGCACTATGAGAAACCATAAAAGCTATTATACATAATGTTACTGCAACAAATGTATAATATCTCTTGTTTGTAAATGCATGTTTGATAATAACCATTAAATTTGGAGGTTTAAGTCTTTTTATTGAATTTTGAAATAATGGTACTTTTTCTTTTAGTATTTTTTCATATATATTCCAAATAAGTCTTATTATAAATTTTGGAGCACTTTTCAAAAGCTGAATCAAAAACTTGAGATTTTTCTGATTGTGTTTATATTGTTTTACATTGTTCCTATTAAATTTTTTTATACATAAACTCTTATTACCAGTTTTATTGTTATTGTTACTGTTCATATTCGTTATTTGCATTTGATTATATAAACATTATATGCAAGGGAAATAAAATAAAATTTAAATAAAATTAGATATCAGATTCATAATCAATAAATGCTTCGCAACGAATAATATCTCCATTACAATTTGGACAAGAATTGTGATCCGTAAATACCCATTTATCTATACATTCTTTATGAAACACATGTTTACAATGTAAGGTTCTTACAATCTTATTGTTCAATTCTTCAAGACATATAGTACATTCTTCATTACCATTTTTATAATTAGACTGCGGTGCATTTTTATTAATTACTTGTTTTATTTTTTGCATATCATACCATTCTTTAAATGCATAATGTTCATTGATAAAAACACGCATCATTGTAAGACCTGCAAACATTACAACTATTCCTATGCCTTCAAATCCAATCATAATATCATGAAGTTATTTAATTTCCATGATATGGATTTGTTCTATAATATTATGTTCAATCTTAAAACAATTATTATCATAGTTGTATAATGCACCACCTTTATCATTTGGGTGGTTATGTTTTGGAGGTCTACAAGCAATTCGTATCCAATTATAATATACTTTTTTCATTATTATGAATTTATAGACATAATCAACCAAATTTTTGATATTTTCTTCACAATTGATTAAACGTTGTCTAATATTTTTATGGTCACCTTCTCTGCCAAACATAATCCATCCAGTCCATGAAAATTCTGGTGTATCAGTACAAACAGTTTCTATTATATTATGATAATTTTTAGTATTTATGTTTTTTGGCTTTGTTATAGTTTGCTTTGCATCTTCTATACGAGAATACAAATCAGGCATCTCATGATCACTGTAATGATCAAGCATATCTTAATTTATAATCTAATGTTTAAGTAATTATCACCTAAAGAACATTAATATTACATGGTAATATAATAATACCATGGCTAATAATTTCTTATTCAATGGTATTTTACCTAAAGAGCTTGAATTAAAAATCATTGATATGAAATTTGAGATTGAACTTAATGACAATATTAAAAGTATCAGAAAGACATTAGTAGATGGTATAGAACAAGGTGAAATTGCTGATGAATATTATCCACATGGTCAGCAAACAAATTTTTTAATATATATAGGTGGTGAATATAAAACTTTGCTTATGAGATTGGACAGATTTCAACAAAATCAAATTAACTTAATCAAAAAACTAGAATTATCAAATGTTGATATGAATGTAATTAAACTATTTGAAAATGGAAACAAAAAACAACTTCATTTATATATTAATAATGATATAAAGAACCAAATAAATCAGATTGAATCTAATGCGATCAATAATAACTTTGTTTCAATTTAATTTAACTACTATTAAATTGTTTTAAAGATTTCATGAATTTGTATGAGGCTTCAGCTATATTTTTTGCTTTTTCATCATTGTTAATTGCCCATTTAACTTGGTCTTCTAAATCACTCATATCAGATTTAATAGGAACATAATGAACCCATGGTAATAGTCCTTCATAATACCATTGTTTGAATTGACTTTCAATACAAAATACAAGACATTTAGAACAAAGCTTCAGATATAATCCACTCCAAGCAGGTCCAAATCCATCAATATTAATTACGTATTTGTATTTGTAATTTTCAATAAAGTCTTTTTTTTCACCATAAATTGATAGTGTTTTTAGGTATTTTGATATATCACGTTTTAGATTAACAATACCATTAGTTATTTTTACATCTAATAAATTCAAATTCTCTGATAAATATGCCAGTTTAATTCGTGGTAATAAATTTAAATCTTCTTTAGCAGTGACTTTAAAACCTGATGGTTGACCTCTCCAGTACGCAATACTTTGTTTTTGTTCCCATGGAATATCATCTTTTTTTATATTTTGATAACCATTCGATTCTAAATAATGAATATCAGGAATTAAAGTATACTTAGAACACTCTTTTTTACATGCGAATGCAAATAGAGGAATATCTTCTGATATTACATCATCACAATGATCACCATCACATAAATTTACTGCATATGTTTTACATTTGATTATATTAGATTTCTGAAGTATTCTGAATCTTCTCATTGCATCAAAATCTTTAGGAAAAATTGGAATACCATCGCGTACTATTACAGTATATTTGCTAGTATTTGTGATGTTAATTAAATTTTTATATTGTACATATGAAAAATTATGAGTCTTGAGTACTTCATGATAAAATTTGATAATATCATTAAATAACATAGTATCATTATTTACATTTACATGCTCAAAAAGATTATAATATAATAATTGCTGAGAAGGTTCACTGCTAAAATTAATTATTTTTTGATTTCCTATTAATGATGCTGTTAATGAATAGGTTGAAGCTTTTATAGTTTGTATAATTAATTTACATTTAGATAAGCAAAAGAAATCTAAAATTTCTCTGAAATATGTCAAATCATCATCATAAACACAATTTATTATAACACCATTTTTATTATTTATATATTTACTGATATCTAGTATTTTATCCTTAGAATCACCAGAAATGAAAAAATATTTATCATTATTTTCAATACAATGATCTATATATTTCATAGTTTTGTTTAGTTGAGTATTATATTCTTCAACATTGGAATTCCATATTGTACTTTGTCCATTTATGATTTTATCTGTTCCCCGCAAATGTATTCCAATGCATTCATTGATATTATCTGGAATATTATCCTTAATTAAATTAGAAGGTTGAATACATTTTGCAATGTTTAAATAAGTTTCACATATTTTATAGTATTCAATTTGTCTGTTAAATAGTTCATATATACCTATTGGTGACAAAGGAATAGGTCCATTAACATCAATAATGTTACTGTTAACAAATTTTTGTCTGTAAGCATTTATTGTTTTATTAGTTTTTCCTAGTTCTGTCCATTTTGGTATATTCAATTTAAGTTCATTAATAGTATCAATTATATTTAAATCTTTGAAATCAATCAAATCAATATTATAATTGCTATCACCCCATTTATAATTTCTATTTTTATAAGCATTTAAAATTATTTTGTATGAAGTATTTGTTAATTTGGATATAGTGATTATGGAAATTGCTGTCAATAATTTATCACCCAATCCCCACTTACATAAAAGAATATTTTTCTCCATTTTAATATATAAAAATTGGATTTAATTATATTAAAAATTTTCCTCAATGTATTGCATGTGAACCATCAGGTCTTACCAAATCAAAGTTCCATTTTATCTTTTTAATATCACAATTATTACTATTCAATATATATTGTAAATATGACTCTGCTGTAATTCTAGACTTTATTTTTCTATAATCTTTCATTTGTTTTAGCCGACACATATATATATGACTATCTTCTTTACTACAAATGCAAAATCTGTCATTTAATCCTTCATAATGTCTATAATCACTAATCATAAATTCTTTTTCTTTTAATGGTAAAATATTATTAATAGGTAGTGGAGTGTTAAATTTTGAATCAGGTCTTATGATAATTACATTATTAAAAGTATTTTGATCATTAATCATCATATTATAAACACGCATTTGCGATTCTAGTGCACATATATGATTAACTAATAATTCTTTAACCCATTCTCTTTGCTTTTTTTTCCCATAGTAATAATTATTCATGTTGATATTACTAAGAAACTCATCCTGTGACTCAATTTTATATTGATCAGGATTTAATAATTTATATTCATCATAATCAATTCTTTCATTAATTGTATTTTGCCATACACGTTGAATGTTATCTTTTGTTTTCCATGTATGCATGAATATCTTATATGTAAACCCTTGATCTTTTAAAACATCAAATATATTTGTAATATGACTTTCATATACATGTTTTATACTTCTTGATAATCCAAAATAGCATATTGCAAAGTTGTATTTCATATAAATAAAATAACTTATTTATTGTAAAAATTAAACTGTGAATGTATACTCATTAGTTAATCCTCGTCAAAATCAAAAATCAAAATCAAAGTCTTCCAAGTCCTTGCTACTACCCACAGGTTTAGGTTTAAGTCTCTTATTGTCTCCATCTTTTGGGAGTTTGGGGGGCAACTCTTCCTTATTATAATCATCTTCTAAACCTGTAGTATCATAAGCCTGCTCACTCCCACTACTATCATACACCCCACACGAAGTCCCTTTTAACTTATATAAACAGTCATCCTCCCCTTCAAATCCATAAGGCTCCCAGTATTTAGGACAACTCTCTTCTACAATCTTTACACATTTCTCTGTCTCATCCTCTTCACTATCCCCTTCATCATTACTGTTAGTATCCCCTTCATCATTACTGTTAGTATCCTCTTCATCATTACTGTCACTCTCCCCTTCACTGTTACTGTCACTCTCACCATCACTGTCACTGTCACTCTCCCCTTCACTGTTACTGTCACTCTCACCATCACTGTCACTGTCACTATCCTCTTCACTGTCACTATCATCATCATCATCATAATCATCGTCTTCTTCAAGTTTAATTGAAGTCTTTGATATTAATCTGATGACCCCCGATATCAATCCAAAAACACAACATATTACTAATGGTATCCATAAGCCTAAGAATAGTAGCACACTTATAACTATACAAAAAATAGTAGTACAAATATATACCAACCATTTTGATATACTGTCTATAAACTTTGCCATTCTATATTAATATATATATATAATATTTATAATTTACTTAAAAAAACTAAAAAGATGCATGATACTACATTTATATAATTTAAGAAATTAACCTATAGATGTTGAAAATAACAAAATAATTAATATAAAGTATTAATAAATTTAAACTATAAAGTGTATTATATGTTATGAATAACACTAGACAGGATATTATATTTAAATTAAATATTTATACCGATGAAAAAAAAGCTGAAAATATAGAAAAGAGTCTGTATAATTTTTCATTACAATATTGTAATTCAAAAAATATTGAAAAATGTTGGACAAATCGATTATTTATACATGTATATAAACAGCGAACTTGTTGGATATTACATCATTTAGAAAAAAACATGTTATTTGTGCAGGCTATAAATAATAAAACAATTAATGCTAGAAATGTTGGATTCTTGAAAGAAAGTGATATAAATCATCTAGATAATGATGAAAAATTAATTGAAACTTCCGAAGATGTTGCTGATGGTATTTTTCAATGTAGAAAATGTGGATCTAAGAAAACAACATATTATAGTCTTCAAACACGAAGTGCAGATGAACCAATGACTAATTTTATTACTTGTGTGGATTGTGGAAATCGTTGGAAAATGTAATATATGTTCACTATATAATGAGAAGTCGAAACATTAGTCAACATTTCGGATATGAGGATGAAAGACAATTTAAAACATATAAACAACATCTATTCATAGATTTTCGTGATTTTTTAAGTGATGTTACTCAAAACACAGAAATGACAATAACAGTGAATTTAACATCAACAATAACATTGTATAATGCAAATAATAATGTTACAAGTAAAAACAAATCACTAGGTATTCCACCATATGAATATGTCAAAACTGCAGAATTAGCAGCATACAGTATTCCAAAACTAGATGATGAAATGTACATTATACTTGATATTCCAGAATTTAGTACTCGCTTACATTCAAGTGATTATGATGGTTCATATGATAAATTTAGTATATTGTATTTTGATAATTCAACAATGAATACAGGAGATATTAAGCCAATGAAAGGAGCAAATTTTGACAAAAAGATATACAATTTTAATCCACCTGATCGTTTATTTAATAAATTTACCATTACCTTGCGAAAACATGGTGGTGATATTGTAAAATTAAGTGATTTTGGAGCAACCAATGATGATACCGCAACTTCATTAATGAATAAAATATCATTTTTATTTATATTTGATATAAAATTATGATACTAATTCACATTTTGAATTAATTGCAAATCATGAAAAATTTGATCTATATATTCTGGTTTAGTTTTTGCTAAATTATTCAACATCATATCCAATTTATCTAATTTTCTAAAAGAATCCGTAAATTGATAAAGTAATTTCATGATGGCTTCATATTCTTCACTTTTACCACCATCAATATTTTCATATTTATGTATCATAATCTTATTCAAAAAAGGTTCAATACTGCACTCTATGCTATATTGATTTATTTGAATCACCTTTGCGCTGAACATATCAAATCCATTTGATATTTTTACATTGTCATTAATCTGCAACTTTTCAAAATATGTTTCTTTTGATACATTTATTGCAGTTAACCAATACATACTTGGTGGATAAAATATTGTTTAAGTGGATATTTATTTTGTATTTTCATTTATTTTTCTTAAAAGTTTTACAAAAAAGAGATAAAATTTGTAACGTGAACGATGAATATTAAAATTTAATTTGTCTTTTTCTTGTTCTTTTTTGAGATATTTAAATACAAAAATCTTAGCTAAATCCGATATATCCTTTTCCATACCGTAAAAATGTACACATTCCTCAGTTGTTATGAACTTTATAGTATTTTTATAGTCTATATCTACAAATTTTGAAGGTATTTTACGACTACGACCAAAATCAATCAATCTCCATTCAACCTTACCATTCTTTGAAGTTTTATACATTATGTTATTACCATGGATATCAAAATGATCATATCCTAATCTATGCATTCTTACAATTAATGTCAATATATCTTTCATATCTGTTTTGGTGATATTTTGTTTTGAAGCAAACGTATTATTCATTTTATTTAGAATCATCTCTGAAGTGAACATTTTAATACTTGATGAATAAACTTTGGGTCCAATGTTTTCATTTCCCATAAGTTTTGATATCTCAAATTCTTTTTTTGGAGGATTATTTGTACCAGCAAGTCTTTTAAAATATGAACTAAATGGTATAGTTTTTTTAACTTTATTTTTTTCATAATTTTTGATCTTACCAAAAAAACCAGCTGGCATATATAATTAAAAAAACAAATTTAATTCAATTAGTCTTTGAGCAATAATATGTCCTCCCATTATATGTTATATTATCAACATCGATAATATAAATAAAAGATTTAAGAAATAACGGATTATGAAGTATATTATGAGGATATATTCAGTCAAAGATATTGATGTAAGTGAACTTGAATATGCAGATCCAAAACAAAATGTTATGGGTGGTCAATCTGTGTTTGTACAACTTCCAAACAAAGATGTAAAAGAACATTCGATAATTGTACAAACACCAAAAGTTGAGTTACCATTTGGTTTAAATACATATGAGAATAATGGATATAAATCACATTCAATTGATTTAAGTTTTAATAGGAATACAACAAGCACTGAAAATTTTGTAAATTTTGTAAAAGCATTTGATGAGCAAAATTTAACTTATGGTATTGACAAAAGTTATAAATGGTTTGGAAAACGATTAGATAAAGATATAATAGAAACTTTATATAACAAACAACTTAAACAAAATGGAAATTTTGCACCTACGATG